>BNJT01002685.1_pt1 | contig 205376 bp, 279 predicted proteins | sample 8540491 | NCBI WGS metagenome assembly BNJT01 (sample SAMD00202455, study PRJDB9452) | human saliva metagenome | host: Homo sapiens
ACTTTCTTTATCGTAGAAAAATCTTGAGCTCACCGCCTAAAAAGGTGCACAAGTACCTCTTCATCCAGTTTTCCTAAGAGATTTCCGGCAACAACCGCTGCTGTAGCACCGGTTCCGCAGGCAAGGGTTTCTCCCGATCCTCTTTCATAAACCCGGAAATTGATTTCCTTTCTGTTCTTTATCTCGATAAACTCACTATTTACCCGATTGGGAAAGCGGGAATGGCTTTCAAAGCTTTTTGCCGTATCGTTCAAAATCAATGGTATAGATGCTCTCTCCAAGCACGGGATTATCCTCTAAAAATAGATAGCATGCGGATTTCCGGTATTGATTCCCACAAAGGATAAGTTTAAATCCTCAACTTGTATTTTTCTCCGGAAGATTGCTATCCAATTTCACTTCTCCCATATCCACCGTGGCTTGAAAGAGTTTTCCGTCCTTTACTTCATAGCGAATCTCTTTCATACCGGACTTGGTCTCTATCTTTATTAACGGAATATCAGGACGCACAATCCCATGATCATAGATGTATTTTTGCGGTACAACGGATGCCGTTTCCGCACATTGCGCCTTCCGATCCGTCCGCATTAAACATATGCATATAGGCATCCGCCTTATCACTCGGCTCAATCAAAATGATACCGTCACCTCCGACACCGAAATGCCTATCCGACATTTTTATCGCTAAATCTTCCGGATTCTCTACTTTCTCCCGAAAACAGTCAATGTATATATAGTCATTTCCCAAACCTTCCATCTTGGTAAATTGCATATCCTCTCCTTCTTTTTATATCAGTCTACTCTAAGCTAGAAGTAGATTTTTCACTAAATCTGCAAACGATTTCGGATTCCAAAGTGACGCCTGTAAAAAGTAAATCTACTTACAGAAATCCAAGCTTTAAGATAGTTCTACTCGCTTATTGTCTATAATCTCATAGAATACAGCCTTTCCTTTCAGAGCATAGTCTCCGGCTTTTTAACGCATATGTTCCGTCTATTCCCTGATACTGTAAACCGTTAAAGCTTTCTCAAACAGGCTTTTTCCCTTATTTTTCAGAGCCTTTTGAAGGATTGCTATGGCATCCTTCTCCCGTCCTCCTTGCTCATCCTCTACGATGGATAAAACAGAATCCGCACTAGCTGTCGTTTGAGATTCTTCTTCTACTTGTGTCAGCTTATCTCTTCCTGTTCGGGAGAAGATGTTTCCATCTCACTTATTTCACTATCTGAAACTGTTTCATTCTTTGTATTCTTTCCATACAAAAGACAATTGGTCTTCCGTTCCGTATCTCCCGGAAAATCAGCCCTATCCCAGTCATTCCCAAGTAAAGCGGTAAAATTATGTTCTTCTGCCAGAATAGTATTTGCTTCTTCATTGTAATATTCCAAAAAGAATATCGATTCCTGCCGTTTCCAGCTCACTCAACTTTGCCCTAAAATCATCTTCGGAAGTATAGCTATAAACTGTCACAACTCCTCCCAACTCCTGAAAGGCTTCCGTTATTTCCTTTGATAAGAGATCCGCCTTCCCTTCAGGCAGCAAAATTCCCATGGAACGAAATGCCTCGTTGTAGGCAAAGAAGGAGAGATCCACCGCTTGATCCTCCGCCGACCTGCTTAAACAAAAACTGTGCTCCCGCAAAGAATCTTTGGGAACAAATGTAGTAGCAAGGTAAGGAATCTTCTCTTCTTCACTTAACTTAGAAAGGAAGTTCACGTTTTGCTCTTCCCCTCCAAGAATCAAGTCCGTTTTCCGGCTGAGAATCTCGCTTTTTATTTTTTCCTCTCCTATTTCCGGATTTAAGAAATGCAGTTCTATCCCGCCCTCTTCTTTTGCATAGCTTTCAAGCTTTGTCTTCTCTTCTTCGGACAATTGCTTTTACGAGGGTAAGCTGTACACTTTCTGCTGTAGTATTCTCATTCTGTTTCAGAATACGATTTGGAGAAGCGGCTTTGAAACGAATTAGGCACAATAAAGAGAGTAGAAGAATGGCTATTCCTCCACAGGCAATATAGAGCTTTTTCCGAAATTCTTTTTCTCTTTTCCAGTCGTTTTGTAGAACGATCCTTTCTTTCCTTACGAAGTCTCTCCCTTTCCTTCATAAGTTCCGCATCATCATCGGATAGTTCCGTTTTTTTCAAAGTTGTTTTTGGATTTTTCTGTGCGGCTTCTTTTTAATGTTTCTTTCTCTTCTTTCGTTCTTCCATGAGCTTCCGGAATTCTTCCTCCGAAATCTTCATCTCTTCCAATCTCTTCTTTCTCCGTTCCTTCCACTTCTTTCTCCTTTTTCGTTCATCCACGATATTCTTTTGCACCGTAGAGCTCCCCCTCCAAAAAGAAAGGCCAGGATTGCAATAATCACAGTAACTCCACTAATCGTCACTGCAAAAAAAGCAGCTTTTGTTTTAGGACTCGCCTCTTCGAACATCACACGAATATTTTGTTCCTTATATAGACTCGCCTTACCAACCATTCTTCCGTCTAAAAGAAATACCAGTTCGGGTAAGCTTTTTCCTTTAGACGACGTATAGAGCTGCCGCTGCTTACGGAAGCATCCGCTCCCGTAGTTGGACTTTCTTCATTGGCAGTCATATCATCCGCAGAAGTATCTTCCGTTTCTTCCGTCTTAGGCAATAAAAATTGAAATTCAAGCCCCTCCTGACTTGCCCCCTTCGGTAAAGAAAGAAGTACCTTTCCGGAAAAATGCAACTTATCCTCGGCCGTAATATAGCCCTGCTTCACTGCTTCCAGACGGATTCTTTCCAGATAATTAGCGGAATCTTCCAATTCCTGCTGTTCTGTTTCTAAAAATCCCAAATCCAAAGCGCTTTTGTGTCTATATAATGATAAGGTGTTTTATCCCCTAACACAACCGTAACCAGTCTTCTGTCGCCCTCTTTTGCAAGAGTAAGGAGAGTATTTCCGCTATTCTTCGTAAATCCTGTCTTCCCTGCTACGACACGCTTATCATAAAAACGGGAATCAGGAAGCATCATCTTATGCTCCATATAAATGGTATTTCCCTCGGGAAGTCTCTGGAGTCCGTTTAAAGTATGGCGAAGATTCTTTTCTATATCCAAAAACTTTTCATTGTGAAAGGCGGCTACTGCGATAAGAGCCATATCCTTTGCCGTAGTGTAATGATTTTCCGAAAAAAGTCCGGAGGGATTATCAAAATGACTTCCTGTGCATCCCAGCTCCTTTGCTTTAACATTCATCATTTCCGCAAAGGCTTCTCTTGAGCCTGCCACATGTTCTGCCAGAGCATTTGCAGACTCATTTGCAGACTTTAGCAGTAAAGCATGCAAGCAATCATTGACCGTTAGTACATCTCCTGCCTCAATCTGCGCATTGGATGAACCTGCGTCCACATTGTAGACAGCATCATGAGAAAAAGTTACTTTCTCATCTAGATTACAATGATCCAGTACCACAAGTGCCGTTAGCACTTTGGTAATACTCGCAGGGTATCCCTTCTCTTCCCCATTTTTAGAAAAGAGGATTGCTCCTGTATCGGCATCCATCAGAACAGCCGATTCTCCGGTAAGTTCTACACTTCCCCATGTAGCTGCATAAACTTTTATGCTGTCAGAAAGTGGAAGCAAGAAAAATAGAAGGAAGCAAAGGAGGCTATATACTATTCTTCCCTTATTACGCAAACTTTCCTCCTAGTCTAAACAAATACAAAATAAACATCTCGTTTTATTACTCTATAGTTCTTTCAAAAAAATCTTTAAAATTTTTTTCTGATGCTCATGAAAGGACAACGCATGTGGAGAAGACTTCCACGGCACTTCTCCCGTCTCTCTTTCTTTTTCCGACTCACCCAAGCCTTCCGACACCGGAGAATGATTTCCAAAAAGACAGTGCTTTTTACTGTCCAGACGTCTCCACTCCCGTTCTATATGAGAAAGTAAGCGATTCCCCAAAATGAGCGCAATATCGTTTCGATGTGCATCTTCGTACTCCTCCGAGAAATAAGAAGAAGCCGGGCTTCCTAAAAAGAAAAGGGGGAAAAGCAAATTATGCCTTCCGGGAATATCGCTTTCTTTGCAGGATACTCCTTGAATATAGTCCTTCCATTCCTCCAAGAACTCTCCGGTATAATCATAAAAATGAGCGTAGAGAATATCTATTAGGCACTTCCTGTCCGGTGCGGAACTGTTTTTAAACTGTAAATACAGCTCGATAAAAAGCTCCAACACCCGACAGATTGCTCTTTCTTCCTGCTCATATACAATTCCAAGGGAAGTATACAGTAGAACAGAAAGAATATCTCCCAGCTCATCCTTTTTCCAACGCTTCCTTTGGAAATAAATAGTTATCACAGGACTCCATACATTCCTGAAGAAGCGAAGGCATTTCTCTTTTATTTCTGCAAAAAAACTTACTTAAGGATGCAAAAAAAATGCCGTAAGAGCTGTTTTGATTCACTTCATCCGGAATCGCTTTGATTCGTTCTAATGAAAGCTGTAATCTCTCTCCCATATGCTCCTCATTATAGCAAAATCACATTAAACAAGCCTTACGAAAAAAAGTTTTTTTTCGTAAGAATCAGCCTCTGATTCCCAAAAATAAGAAAAACAGCCAACAGAACAGAAGAAGGATATCCAATCCTATCGCAAGATATATCGGTCGTTTTTCTAAAAATTTTCCCCTCTCCAAAGGAATAGCAAAGCGAAGTGAAAAGGCGGAAAAAAATGAACAGAAAGGAGCGCAATCGCAGCAATCACCATACCTGCCTCTCCATGTCTGTAAAAAGAATAGGAAATACAGAATAAAAAAAGAAGGAGAGCCAATCCGGAAAGGATACAAGCTCCCACAGTACCTCTTGCCAATTTCTTTCTGATATAGGAATATCTCTTTTCTTTCTCCAATGTCTTTCTCCCGTTTGTGAAGTCCGGACTACAGTTCTCTTTTCTGCCTTCTCTTCTTCCTTTTTCTTTGCACCAAACGGAAGCAACAATACCCGAGCAAGGTTCCCGTTGTGTTCAAGATAACGTCATCTATATCACAGCTGCCCGCTCTTAAAAGCAGTTGAACCAGCTCCACCCCAAAAGATAAGAGATATCCTGCCATAACCGTATTATACCAATACTTCCTGCAACGTCCGGAAAAGGATGGAAGCAAAAAGCCCAAAGGCGCAAAACCGATGATATTTCCAAAAAGATTCAAAAACGAGCTGAGCAAACCAATCTGCTTCCAGTGAAAAATATAACGTTTGATTTCTCGAAACGGATAGAGATTATAGCTCATGTGCTCCCTGTTTAAGAGACCTCTTCCATTCAACTCGGAAAAGAACAGCAAATAAAAAAGGAGAAGAATATAGAGCGCAAAAAACAACACAGCTGCCCATCTGTTCCTGGTCATTTCCCTTGCACGCATACTCTCTTCTTCCTAAAATGTCAAATCTTCTTTTCTTCTAAGGAGAATTGCTCCTTCAATAATAGACAAAATACCGGTAACAAGTCCGATTGTGATAAGCACCACACCCATAGCAATAGAAGCTCCACCTGCATTTCTCATAACCTTATATATCTTTTCCATCTCTTCTCCTCTTTCTTTCCACGCTGTAATAAGATAGACAATCCTGCACAGCAAAGCCCATTTTTGTATAAAGCTTCATAGCCGGCATATTCCGGGAATCAACCTGTAAAATGACCTTCTCGTACTGCCCGTACTCTCCCTGTTCCAGGCAATCTCTAAGTATTTCTTCTCCCTTTCCCTGTCCTCTGAACCTATTCTCTACCATAAGCCCGTAAAGGTAAAGTGTTTTTTCATTGTAAGCAGAAAAAAATACCTCTCCAAAAGGATAACTCTTTCTCTCTCCCGGAAAAACAACAGGATGCTCCAGCGTTTTTTCCAGAAAATATTCAGAATAGAGGTAAGGAAAATGAAGAAAGGACTCTTCTTTGGTCTTCCTAATAAAACGAATTCTCTTCTCCCGAAAGTCATCGTAAAGACTTTCGCTAAGCATGGTAAAAAGTCCTTGCCCTCGCATAAAGGGATGTATAAACACAGTACAAAGCAGAATATCCTTCCCCTCCTCCTGTTCCCCAAGCTTATATCCCATGAGGATTGCAAGATAGTCTTCCTTTAAGCCGCTTTCCTTCTTCTCTTCATTCCGAATACTATAGAAAAAGTCATAATCCAGCGCTGTATCATAGTTTGTTTTTATCTTCTTGATTACAGAGGAGAATCAGGTCTTTAAATCCCCTTTCCTCCTCTTCGTTTAAATCCAGTTGCAGCTGAACATCCATACCTTCTCCATTGTGAAACGAGCTACTTTCTCATTTTGCATATAAGACTGTAGGCAAAGTCATATTTCCGCTTTCAAAAAACTGCCCCTTTTCTTTTGTAAAAGAAAACAACTTCGGATTGCAAACTTATATTTCCACCTTACATTTCAATCTTATCCAGATGCCAAATATCCTTAACATACTCTTCAATCGTTCTGTCCGAAGAGAACTTTCCGGCATGTGCGGTGTTTAGGATGGCGGCTCTTGCCCACCATTCTCTATCTTGGAAATGCTTTACCGCCTCTTCTTGCGCCTGCATATACGCGCGAAGATCCTTTAAGATGAAATAACGATCTGCCACGTCAGACTCCTTGGTATTCAGTAAGGAATCGTAAAGAGGGCGGAAAAGCTCCGGATCCTCCGGACTGTAGAAGCCGTTCACAAGCTGCATAAGTACTCTTCTGATTTCCTGGTCATTGTTGAAAATGTCCATGGGCTTATAGCTTCTGTTGTGCTCCAGCTCTATTACTTCATCACTGCTCATTCCGAAGATAAAGGCATTTTCCACGCCGACTTCTTTGACAATCTCCACATTCGCCCCATCCATCGTACCGATGGTTAAAGCACCGTTTAACATCAGCTTCATGTTGGAAGTACCGGAAGCCTCTTTCGAGGCGGTGGAAATCTGCTCGGAGAAGTCCGCTGCCGGGATGATAACCTCTGCGGAAGAAACCTTGTAATCCTCAATAAATACGACCTTAATCTTGTCCTTAATCGAAGCATCGTTATTGATGACCTCGGCTACACTATTGATCAACTTAATCGTAAGCTTCGCCGTCTTATATCCTGCTGCCGCCTTTGCTCCGAAGATAAAGGTATGCGGATAGAACTCTCTCTCCGGGTGATCCTTGATCTGGTTGTAAAGGTACATCACATGCAGGATATTCATAAGCTGTCTCTTATACTCGTGGAGACGCTTTACCATTACATCAAAGACAGAGTCTACATTCACCTTAATGCCGTTATGCTCAAAGATATAACGAGCAAGCCTTTCCTTGTTATGGCGCTTAATCGCCATAAACTCCGACTGCGCCTTTTTATCCTCTGCATAGACTGCGAGTTTCTCAATTTGAGATAAGTCGGTAATCCACCGGTCTCCGATTTTCTCCGTTACCCACTCGGCAAGCTCCGGATTCGCATGAAGCAGCCATCTTCTCTGGGTAATACCGTTGGTCTTATTGGAGAACTTCTCCGGGTACATTTCATAAAAATCCTTCAATTCCTGCTTTTTCAGAATTTCCGTATGAAGGGCTGCAACACCGTTTACCGCATGGCTCCCGATAATCGCAAGATGCGCCATCTTAACCTGTCCATCGTAGATGATTGCCATCTTGGCAATCTTTGCTTCGGCGTTTCCTTCATACTTCTTTCGTACATCTTCACAGAAACGACGATTAATCTCTTCCACAATCTGATAGATTCGGGGAAGAAGCTTGGAGAACAGCTCAATCGGCCACTTCTCTAAAGCCTCCGCCATAATGGTATGGTTCGTGTAAGCACAGGTATTTACAGTAATCTCCCATGCCTCATCCCAAGTCAGATGATAATCGTCCATCAAAACACGCATAAGCTCTGCAACCGCCACAGTGGGATGGGTGTCATTTAACTGGAAAGCAAAGCTTATCCGCAAGATGCTTGACATCACCGTCGTGCTTTTTCACATAGGAATCCACCGCAGTCTGGACGGACGCGGAAATAAAGAAATACTGCTGACGAAGTCTTAATTCCTTACCCGCATAGTGGTTGTCGTTCGGATAAAGCACTTCTACGATATTTCTTGCCATATTGGCGGATTCCACCGCCTTCTGATAATTTCCCTTATCAAACTCATCGAGGCTAAAGGTTTCCTTTGCCTTGGCATCCCATACGCGAAGAGTGTCTACAATATGATTGTCATAGCCGACTACCGGTGTATCATAAGGTATAGCTTCTACAGACTGATAGCCCTTATGTACGAAGCGAAGTCTTCCGTCCGCCTCCTGTACGGTTTCTACCCATCCGCCAAAGCGCACTTCCTTGGCAAGCTCCGCTCTACGGATTTCAAAGGGATTTCCGTCCTTTAACCAGTCATCGGCAACTTCCTTCTGGTATCCGTCTACGATTTGCTGTTTAAAAAAACCGTACTTATAACGGATACCGCAGCCACACGCCCAATATCCGAGAGTTGCAAGACTATCTAAGAAGCAGGCAGCCAGTCTTCCAAGGCCTCCATTTCCAAGAGCCCAGTCCGGCTCCGCATCTTCCAATGCGGAAAGATTCAATCCAAGCTCCTCAATGACCTCCTTTATTTCTTCGTGAGCGGAAAGATTTAAGATATTATTTCCAAGAGCTCTTCCCATCAAAAACTCCATCGAAAGATAGTAAACTCTTTTTCGATCTTCCTCTTCCGCACGCTTTGTGGTAAGAATCCAGTCATCAATAATCTGATTCTGTATTGCTGCAGCTACAGCATGAAAAGCTTCTTTCTCATTTAGTTCTGTAAGTTCTCGTCTGAAAAGCTTTCTGGCATTGTTTTCTATTTCCTTTTTCAACATGGCTTTATCAAACTTTTGCATTGCGCCTCCTTATATCATTGCCCCTACTCAAATAGTCCTATCAAAATTCCTATGATTCACTTGCTTAAACAGGATTTAGCACTTTTCTACGGAAAGGCTTACGTTTTCTCCGTTAATATCCCAGTCCTTTACATAGCCCTTTAATTCCTCAAAGGAAAGCACATCCGCAAGAACAGTCTTGCAAAGCTCCTTTTCAAACTTCTGCATAAGAGCAATCAGCTTTTCGTTTCCTTTCGCTGAAAGATGAATGCGGTCCATAACCTCAAAGCCGGCTTCTTTTCTCATAGTCTGTACCTTGGAAATGATTTCTCTTAAAAAGCCCTCTTCTTTCAGCTCTTCACTTAAGTTGGTATCGAGAACCACGGTATACTTTCCGTCCTCTTCCGTGATGAAACCGTCCTTCTTCGTGGACTCAATCAGTAAATCCTCTCTGGAAAGCTCTACTGCAGTACCGTCCTTTGCCGTAAAGCGGATAGCCCCTTCTTCGAGAGCCTTGACTCCCGCCTTGCTGTCCAGCTCTGAAAGATAAGTACGAATTTCCTGTAAATGCTTACCGTACTTCGGTCCTACCGTCTTTAACTGCGGCTTAAAGATATAAGCAGTAAAGTCGGATAAATCTTCCTTAAATGCAATGGACTTTAAGTTAAGCTCTTCCTGCACAATACTCTCATACTGTTTTTCCAGCGCCTTTCCACCGGAAATATACATTACGGAAAGCGGCTGACGGTTCTTTACCTGTGCCTTTTCTCTCGCTGCTCTTCCAAGCTTTACAAGAGCCAGCACTTCGTCCATATTTTCCTCCAAATCCTGAATGATGTAAGCAGGATTCGAAACAGGGTATTTACAAAGGTGTACCGACTTTGGAGCAGATGCATCCACGGAGCAAACAAGGTTACGATAGATGGACTCCGTAATAAAGGGCACTAGCGGTGCCGCAAGCTTTGCAAAAGTAACGAGTGTTTCATAAAGCGTCATATAGGCATTGACCTTATCCTCTTCCATGCCCTTTGCCCAGAAACGCTCTCTGGAACGTCTTACATACCAGTTGGACAGCTCATCACAGAACTCCTCAAGAGCATTGGCCGCCTCCGGAATCTTAAACTGAGCCAAATTGCCGTCTACCGTGGCAATCAAAGTATTCAACTTACTGAGCAGCCACTTGTCCATCGGAGACAGACTCTCGTAATTTAAGCTGTATTTTGTCGGATCAAAATCGTCAATATTTGCATATAAAACGAAGAAAGCATAGCTGTTCCAAAGAGTGGAAAGGAACTTTCTCTGTCCCTCCACTACCGCTCCGTCATGGAAACGGTTCGGAAGCCAAGGGGCGGAGTTCGTATAGAAGAACCAGCGAATCGCATCGGCACCGTGCTTCTGTAAAGCTTCCATAGGGTCTACGGCATTACCCTTTGATTTACTCATCTTCTGTCCGTTTTCGTCCTGCACATGGCCGAGAACAAGAACATTTTCAAAAGGAGCCTTATGGAAAAGTAAAGTAGACTCCGCAAGTAGGGAATAGAACCAACCTCTGGTCTGGTCTACCGCCTCACAAATAAACTGCGCCGGGAATTGGGACTCGAAGAGCTCCTTATTTTCAAAGGGATAATGGTGCTGCGCATAAGGCATGGCACCGCTGTCAAACCAGCAGTCAATCACCTCCGGCACTCTCTTCATCTTCTTTCCGCAGTGCGGGCAGGGGAATCGTAAGCATATCAACATAGGGCTTATGAAGCTCAATATGCTCATAGCCAACATAGTCGGAGGAATAGCCCTTATCGCCCTCCGCCTTTAACTTGTTTAAAACATCCTGATAATTTTCCGCTCTTTCCTGTAATTCGGAAATGGAACCGACTGCATCCTGGTGTCCGCAGCCTTCACACTCCCAGATATTTAAGGGAGTTCCCCAGTAACGGTCACGGGAAAGGCTCCAATCCTGTACATTCTCAATCCAGTCACCGAATCGTCCCTTTCCGATAGACTCCGGAATCCAGTTAATTGTGTTGTTATTGGCAACCAGTTCATCCTTTACGGCAGACATCTTGATGAACCAGCTCTCTCTTGCGTAGTAAATAAGCGGTGTTCCGCAGCGCCAGCAATGCGGATAGCTGTGCGTCATCTTCGGTGCATCAAAAAGCAGGCCTCTCTTATCAAGGTCCTTTAAAACCTCGGGATCGGCACTGATTGCTCCCTCTTCCACTTCCTTCTCCGTCGGCTTACAACGCATACCGAAGAAAGGCGTTTCCTCCGTGAGTTTTCCTTCACTGTCTACGAACTTCACGAGAGCCAAATCATTCTCTCTTCCGATACGACCGTCGTCTTCACCGAATGCAGGTGCAATATGCACGATACCGGTACCGTCTTCCGCACTGACATAGTGGTCGGAAACCACAACGCAAGCCTTCTTGTGCTGCTTCTCCGCTTCTTTCTCTGCACCGGCGTAAAGAGGCTCATAGCTAAGTCCTACAAGGTCCTTACCCTTACAAGTCTCCAAAACGGGTAGGCTTCTTCGCCCTCTTTCGAAAGGCCGGAAAGCACTGCGTCAAGTCGCGCTACTGCTAAGATATAGAGATTTCCGTCCGAAGCCTTGATCTTCGCATAGTCCAAGTCCGGATGCACACAAAGTGCCACATTGGAGGGAAGTGTCCAAGGCGTAGTTGTCCAAGCCAGGAAATAGCCCTCTTCACCCTTTATTTTAAAACGCACCACAGCGGAGCGCTCTGTAAGCTCCTTATAGCCCTGCGCTACCTCATGGGAGGAAAGCGGGGTTCCGCAACGGGGACAGTAGGGCACAACCTTAAAGCCCTTATACAAGAGCTTTCTCTTCCAAATCTCCTTTAAGGCCCACCACTCCGACTCGATAAAGTCGTCGTGATAAGTCACATAAGGATCTTCCATATCTGCCCAGAATCCTACCTTGTAGGAGAAGTCCTCCCACATTCCCTTGTACTTCCAAACATTTTTCTTACATAAATCAATGAAAGGAGCGACACCGTAGGCCTCAATCTGCTCTTTCCCGTTGATGCCGATTTCCTTCTCGATTTCCAGCTCTACCGGAAGTCCGTGGGTATCCCAACCGGCTTTTCTCGGAACCATATTTCCCTTCATGGCATGGTAACGGGGAATCATGTCCTTAAATGCTCTGGTCTCCACGTGACCGATATGCGGTTTTCCGTTTGCGGTAGGAGGACCGTCATAGAAGACATAGGACTGATCGCCCTTATGCTCCTCGATGGATTTTTCGAAAATATCTTCCCTTTTCCAAAACTCCTCGACTTCTTTCTCCCTTTCCACAAAGTTCATATTGGTATCTACTTTTTTAAACATGATTCACTCCTTCATTAAGCATTATCCGTCCTATTATAATAATTTAGAACATATAAAGCAAGAAATCCTAAGATGCATTCCACAGCAAAGTAGAAAGTTAAAACACTTTCTCTTATTCTTCTAAGCTCTATGCTGATTTAAATAACGTCTATCTATACTCATTTAAAAGCTTAATCTTCATATCGTATAGCTTATCCGATAAATCCACATGCACATTATGCGGATTCTTCAGACGCTTACACTCATCCCAGAGTCTATTCAGTTCCTCTTTGGCATGTTTTGTAATTTCTTCCACACTCGGGCAGCTGTATACCAGCTTTCCTCCCTCGAAAAATAGGCTTGAGCAGAGGCTCCATCGTATAGCTTCCGCCTTCCAGGGTGCTCTTCTTCCAGGTTTCCACCGGATCAAACAAAGTTAAATCCTCATCAGTGGAAAACTTCTCCTCCGCGAGGCAAATATAATCCGCAAAAACCTTTCCGCTATCTTTCTGCACAATACGATAAATCTGCTTGTCTCCCGGGTTGGTAATCTTCTCGGAATTCTCGGAAAGCTTAATCTTCGGAATCCACTCTCCATGCTCACCCATAATCGCCGCAAGCTTATACACACCGCCAAAGCTGGGCTGGTTTTCGGAAGTAATGAGCTTCGTTCCGACACCCCATGCATTGATGGTCGCACCTTGCAGTTTCAAAGAGCTGATTAAGTCTTCATCGAGATCATTGGACGCGGAAATCACCGCATCCGTATAGCCTGCTTCATCCAGCATCTTTTTCGCTTTTTTGGAGAGGTAAGCCAGATCCCCTGAATCCATACGGATTCCATAACGCTTTAACTTAATCCCTTCCGCCTTTAAAGTATCAAAACAGCGAATGGCATTTTTCACACCGCTCTTTAAGGTATCATAAGTGTCTACCAAAAGAATACAGCTTTCCGGATAAAGCCTTCCGTAAGTGATAAAGGCCTCCAGCTCTGTCAGGAAAGACATAATCCAAGAGTGCGCATGAGTCCCCATCACAGGTACTCCGAATTTCTTTCCGGAAAATACATTGGACGTCCCTATACAGCCGGCAATAATGGCAGCTCTCGCCCCGTAAATTCCGGCATCAGGCCCCTGTGCTCTCCGAAGTCCGAACTCCATGACCGTATCTCCATTTGCCGCATGGACTCACGGCTTGCCTTCGTTGCAATAAGAGACTGGTGATTGATAATATTCAGTAAAGCACTCTCGATAAGCTGCGCCTCTATAACCGGCGCAATGACCTTGACGAGAGGCTCCCTCGGAAATACCACGGTTCCCTCCGTAATGGCATATACATCTCCCGTAAAGTGAAAACCGCGGAGATAGTCAATGAAATCCTCATCAAAAATTTTCAAGCTTCTGAGATAATCAATGTCCTCTTCATTGAAGTTTAAATTTCGGATATACTCCACCACCTGTTCCAGTCCACAGCAAATAGAAAAGCCGTTTCCACAGGGGTTTTGCCGATAAAACATATCAAAAATCACTCTTTCCTGTGCTTTTCCGCTTTTAAAATATCCCTGCATCATCGTCAGTTCATAAAAGTCTGTTAGTAAAGTTAAATTTCTCATGCTACTCCTTTTCTTCTGGATACGATTTCGTATTCTTGTGTATTAGATGTTGTTTATAAAATGTTGTTTGTTCAATGCTATTTGTTCAATGCTGTTTGTTCAATGCTATTTGTTCAATATTATTTATTCAATATTATTTATTCAATTTTTATTTATTCAATGTTGTTTATTCAATTTTATTTTTTTATTTTAATCCTATCTCTCCTATCCTACTGTTTTTCCACAGGATGCAAAACTTCATTGCCATCGGGAAATTGACTTCTAATCTTTTTATACATTATCCCCAAGCATAGAACGCTCAGTGTCCAGCTTACCGGATAACTGATATAAAGCTGCTTCAGTCCGTGAAAGGCAGGAATCGGGAAAAGTACAAAAACATAAAAAAACTCTGGTGAGGCAGATTCCGATTAAACTGATAATCATTGGCTGAAAACTATATCCAAATCCACGTAAGCCTCCCACAAAAAAATATCCATTAGTCCAAAAGAGACAATAGGGTACCACAATGATAAACAGCCTTTCTCTTGCAAAACGCACAACTTCTTCCGAATCCGTAAAAAGGAAAGCAAGATTTTTGGAGAACAGGAAAACCAAGATATTGCTGATTACCGCAATCATAGCCAAGGCCAAAATGCAGTTCTTCAGTATCTCATTAATTCTTTTATACTGCTTTGCACCCAAATTTTTGACTGGTAAAAGGAAAGCATAGCCTGAGAAATCGAGTTCATGGCGATGTAAACAAATCCTTCAATATTTCCGGAAATGGTCGCTCCCGCCATGGCTGTGGATCCAAAGGAATTTAACGCCGATTGAATCACCAAATTGGAAATGGAAAAAGAGTATCCCTGTACTCCTGCAGGAATACCAATCTGAAAAAAATCCGGTACAACTTCTTCGGATAAATCTTTAATTTACTCAATCTTAACTTTAGAGCTCCCTCTTCTTTTAAAAGTAAAACAAAAAGCACTACAGCAGAAAAGCTCTCGGAAATGCTGGTTGCAATCGCGACTCCCTTTACCCCAAGCCCCAATTGAATCACAAAAAGTAGATTTAAAATAACATTGATAACACCGGCTACAATCTGGGTATAAAGCGGTCTTTTTGTATCTCCCACAGCCCGAAAAACAGCCGCCAAAAAAATCATAGAGAATGAGAAAAGGAACTCCCCAAAAAAATAGTAGCGGAGATAAGTCTCCGCGTCCAAAAACATCGTCCGGAATCTTTATCATGACGAGTAAGGGACGAATGACAATATTTCCCAAAAGCAAAACAAAAATACCGGATAGAATTGCGGCTGAAAACGCAGTAGACAGAACCTCTTCCGTATCCTTCCGCTTTCCCGCTCCGATGCTTTGGGCAATACAAACATTTACTCCAAGAGCCAATCCCAAAAACAGGTTCACCAAAAGATAAACAATTGTCCCTGTAGATCCCACCGCAGCCATTGCCTTAGGACCGACAAAACGTCCCACCACAACTACATCAGCAGCATTAAAAAGCAGCTGAAGCATTCCGGTAAACATAAGAGGCAGGCTAAAGCTTAAGATTTTAGGAAAAATAACGCCACGCGTCATATCAATTTCATAGCTTTTTTTCATTCCGCCTCCTATTCTTTCTGGATTTTCAGTCCTTCGAAAAAGCCGAGCAGAATACTGCTCGTTTTATGCAGGACATCTACTTATTGAATGCCTTTATTGAATGCCTTTATTGAATGCCTGTATTGAATCTCCACCTGAATCTGTTTTTTCTTACTACAAGTTTAAATTCTGCAATGCCTCACAAAGCCCTCCTGCCTCGTCTCCGACAAGAAGATGTACTTCATCCTTACTGGGGCGAACAATACCGGGAAAACCCGCCATACGTAAAATATTTTCCTGTACTAACGCATACTCCACAATTTTTACCTTGAGCTTTTTTGCATCGAAACGGACAGACTTTATATTGTCTTTTCCTCCAAGTCCCTCTATAAGAAGGGAAACAAGGCTCGATAAATCTTTTTTTTCCATACTGATATGATACTTATCCTTTTCCTCAATATGGTATTCCAAAGCCTTCTTTTTGTTTTTACCTTCTTGATTCTTCCTCTTATAAAAAAAGAAGGAAAAGCAAGACAAGGATAAAAAGAGCAAGCAGCACAATTTCCTCTCTACCACCGCTAAGCTCCGAAAGCTTTTCAAGTATTCGATCTATAAAAGGAATATTCGTCTGCAAACGTAAAAAAAAGATTGTCAGTATAATATTATCCAATACCATAGTACTCCTATCTTTAAAGAAGAATCATTCCATCTTCGACCGTCTTATGCAATTTCGTCCCAATCGGAATGATTTATAAAAGGATACAGCCTTTTCACAATCTAGATTCGATCCGAACTGCTAATCGGTCCGGGCTCCTGCATCTCGTATTTCTTCAGTTCCTCTACATATTTCTTTCCAAGCTCCGAAAGACGCATTTTTTTGTGTTTAATATAGCCTATACGCATCATTTCCTTCGTATCCAGAGGAATCGCAATATACTCCGGACCGTTTAACTCCTGACAGATGATACCGGAGCAAAGTGTATAACCATTTAAGCCGACCATGAGATTTAAAATCGTGGCACGATCGTTTACTTTGATGAATTTCCTGTATGAATAAGTGCTGAGAACCTCCTCTGCAAAATAGAAGGAATTTCGTTCTCCTTGATCAAAGGTACAGCAGGGATAGTCCATAAGGTCTTCCATTTTGATTATTTCTTTCTTTGCCAAAGGGTTCGACTTTGCCATAAATACATAAATATTACAGGAGAAAAGAGGGATGAATTCCAGATCCCCCTCTCGCAAAATCTTTCCAATCACATTTTCATTGAAATCATTTTCATAGATAATGCCCAGCTCGCTGACCTGCTTTCGCACATTCTCTATAACATCTATGGTCCTTCCTTCAAAAATGGAAAACTCATAGAGATTGTCTTCTTCGTATTGCCGAATCAGGTGAATAAAGGCCTCTACCGCAAAGGTATAATGCTGCATGGAGACACCGAATTTCTTCTTATACGGTGTTCCTGTAAGATATTTATCCTCCATAAGCTGATACTGCTCGGATACCTGCCTTGCATAGCCTAAAAATTCCTCTCCCTCCGCTGTCGCAATAATCCCTCTGTTGGAACGATTAAAGATTTCGATTCCGGTCTCATTTTCCACTGTTTTTATGGTTGCGCTTAAACTCGGTTGTGTAATAAAAAGACGCTTTGCGGCCTCATTAATAGAACCGGAATCAGCCACCATGATAATCTGCCTAAGTTGTTGTAAGGTCATCGTTTATCCCCCGCAACATAGGTTATAAAGCCTGCAGGATCAATAAATACCTGCTTTCCGGAGATACTTCGAATCTGCATCAAATCCATTGCCCGAATATAGTCCGTTGTCGTTCCGTTGTAATACTCCAGCACAGCATAATTATGAAATCCGGCATCTCCTTCATAAAGAAGGGCAGAGGTTTTCGGATCATAGAGACTCATTTTTTTAAATATAATGAACGGGTAATTATTCCCTTTTTTTCCAAAGTCAGTTGACTCGGGCTATCGAAAATAGCTCGTGCATCCGGATGCTCCATAAGCACCTTAATATAACGAGCCGTTTTCTCGTTCAATTCCTGAACCGGCTTTCCCTTAAAGAGATAGGATCCGTTTGCAGAAAGCTTCCAACCGTCCGGAGACTCCCTGTCTGTAAGAACAGCTCCGTCCTCTCCTACATAAAAGTTTCCAACCCACTGCTTTTTCCGCCATACCGCCGTCTGCATTGAGGAAGTACCACTTTCCCTTCCATGACATCCAGCCGGTCTGCATCTTTCCTTCTTTGATAAAATACCAGCGCGCAGACTCCGGGCTCTGTACCCAACCGGTAAAGCTATGCTCTTCCTCTGTCGGATAATAATACCAGACATTGTCTTTGTTCTCCCATCTCCCTTCCGCTTCTACCGAAAAGGAAAGAGCAAGAAGATTCATACAAATAAAAAAGAACAGGATGAGGGCTCCGAAGATTTTGTATCCCCTCATTTTCAAGTTCCGCAACTTTCTCATTTCTAAAATATAATTCGGTTTCATTTCCCTCTTTTCTTTGTAAAACACTTTACTAACCTCCTATACAATTTCGTCCACTAGTATAGCATAAAATCTTCTTTTTACCATCTTTCGACTTCTTGTACTTTTTCTTGCTTTTTGCTACTATATACGAGATATTTAGGAATAATGAACACACAAAAGATATATAATAAATCCGAATATACAAGCGCATATAAACTATTCAAAAACTATTAGTTGAACGGCATACGAGAAACTTTTGTTCTAAATGAGATTCCGCCCGCTACTCGAGCGATACTCGTCAAGCATAAAATGTCTTATTAGGAGGAAATGACATGATTCAGATTGAAAAAGTAAAGGATTACTCCGCTTTAAGTAAAAAAGCAGCTATGTTTATTGCAGCAGAAATTGTGCAAAGAAAGCTTCCTGTACTGGGACTGGCAACCGGTTCCACCCCCATCGGAACCTATAAAGTATTAAGAGAACTTTATCAGGAAGGGAGACTGGACTTCTCTTCTGTTCGTTCCGTAAATCTCGACGAGTATAGAGGGCTCTCTCCGGAGGACTCCCACAGCTATCGCTATTTTATGAATGAGGAACTGTTTAACCATGTAAATATCAAAATATCCAACACCCATGTACCGGACGGTACCCTTAAAGAGGCTAAAGAGGCTTGTGAAAGCTATGAGGAATTGATTCAAAGCTTGGGTGGAATCCATTTACAGATTCTCGGCTTGGGGCATGACGGACATATCGGATTCAACGAGCCGAGCAATCACTTCCCCGCAAAGACGCACTGTGTAAAATTAACGGAAGAAACCATCAATGCGAACCAACGTTTCTTTGCAAAAAAAGAAGACGTACCGACAGAAGCTTACACCATGGGAATCGGCACCATCATGCATGCAGAAAAAATTCTTCTTTTGGTTTCCGGAAAAGATAAGGCTTCTATTCTGCAAAAGGTTCTGGAAGGCCCGGTTACGCCGGATGTTCCCGCATCCATCCTACAGTTCCATCCGAATGTCATTTTGATTGCGGATGAAGAAGCTCTGTCTCTTTGTAAAAACTGTCTGATTGAAGCCACAAAAAGACTCCTGAAAACAGGAGTCTTTTTTTAGCAGAGCTACAAGATTCGAACCTGAAATGACGGAGTCAGAGTCCGTTGCCTTACCGTTTGGCGATAGCCCTAAATCTTTGAGTCGCCAAAAAAGGCGACTCAGTTATACTACATAATTTTTCACAAATTGTCAAGGATTTTCTACATTTTTCTTCAGGGCCTTCTTCCTGATTGTTTCCGATATCTCCGGCAGGCCCGAAGGAGCTGTTTCCGCCTGTATTCTTATCTTCTTCCTCTGTCTTTGACTCTTTTCGATTCTTTCTTGACTTCTATGGAAGATTCTTCTTCTCGTGAAGAGCTTTCCTCTTCCGTTTCAAGTTTGGATTCTTTCGTTTGCTCAGTGGATGATTCTTGCTTCTCTCCCTCTTTTTTCTTTTCCGAATTTCCTTCCTGCTTCTTATCCTTTTTTTCCTTACCGTTCCGCCCCCTGGTTCCCTGCTTCTTCAGCATTTTTCCATAGGCTTCGTTACTCCGGACACCTCTGCAATATGCGCACTGATATTTTTAACCGTACTGCTAGGCTGATAATTTTCTTCACCGTACAAAAAGGTATGGAGGCTGACAACATTGCTTTCCAAGGTAGCCGGAATAACCACATCCATTTTCCTAAGCTTCATTGTAGTCCTTGCAAAGGGAAGCCCGAGGTCTCTCAAGATGCAGACGACCAAGTTGTGTTGCCAAATCTGTAAAGTCGGCCATACTCATACTTGTGGAGATTTCCGGTAAAACCTGCGTTGCTACGGAGACCATTTTCACCGGTCCGGCCTTTTTCGCCTTATCCATCGCAAGACTTAAAACCTTTCTCTGTCTTGCCGTACGATTAAAATCCGTATCCATCAGACGAAGTCGTCCATACGCCACAGCCTGAATCCCATCCAGATGATTTTCCCCCGCATGCTCTAAATGAACGGAAGGAATCCCTGTGGACTGTACTGTTTCCGTGATAAAGGCATTGATGTAATAAAACTCCGCATCGGAAAGTTCTAGATCCACTCCCCCCAACGCAGAAATGCCTTTGGCAACAGCAGACCAAGTAAAGCTTACATAATCGTCAATATGAATATCCAGATTCCGTTCCAATGCCGCTATCGCTTGCTCATGTCCGCCCAGGAAATAAGCTTCATTCATCTTATGATACTTTCCATTTCCATTGATTTCCGCATAGGTATCTCTATATACGGAGCATAACTTTATCTCACCGCTTCTTTTGTTAATTGTGGCAAGCATAATCACATCGGAAAGGGCACCCGCCTCTTTTGTTCCGTCACGACTGTCCAAACCGAAGATGGCAATAGTACGATATTGGCTTCCAATATATGGAGAAATAAAGCGCCATAAAAAGAAGATTCCGCATAAAAATAAAACTAAGAAAAGAGCTCCTTTTAAAAGATTGCTTTTCTTCCTTTTCCCCCTTTTGCTTTCACTTCCCCTCTGTCTTCTCGGATGATGGTAGGCTTCTTCCTCATAAGTATCAGCCCCTACCGTTTCCTTTCTCTACAGTTCTTCTCTGCTCTTCCCCTCTTCTGATAGGGATATCCAAATCCGAATACTCTTCCCTCTCTCTGCTAAAACTTCTGCTTCTTGCGGTTCGCCTCTTTCTACTTTCCAATTTTCTTCCTCCCGTTTTTTTCTTTCTGCATTATAGCAAAGCTCTTTTCGCTAGGAAAGACGCCTTAAGAATATTTACATGGATTCGCAATGAAAAATGTAATTTTTACAGTTTTTCTGCCTTCTTATCAAAAAACACGAATCTTTAAGATGAAAAAATGCATTTATATCTCTTTTCTGTGCAAAAAAGAAATGGACAGATGCGAAGCATCTTATCCATTTCTCACAATCGCTTTTCTGCTTTTCATTCTTAATCTTAAGTACAAGCACTCACAATTAAAAATGTCTTTATCTTAAATTTACAATTAGCACTTCGGGCCGGCATTCTTTAAACTCTTGCCAAGCTCGGAATTCTCATACTTCTTAAAGTTCTTCACAAATCTTCCTGCAAGATCCTTTTGCCTTGTCTTCCCACTCTTTAACATCACTATAGGTATCTCTCGGATCCAGAATCTTCGGATCTACACCGGGAAGTGCGGTCGGAACCTCAAAATCAAAGAACGGAATGTTCTTGGTCTCCGCCTTTGCTACATCGCCGTTTAAGATAGCATCGATGATTCCTCTGGTATCCTTAATGGAAATTCTCTTTCCGGAACCGTTCCAACCTGTGTTTACAAGGTATGCCTTAGCACCGGTCTTCTTCATCTTCTTAACGAGCTCCTCAGCATACTTTGTGGGAGGAAGCTCGAGGAATGCCTGTCCGAAACAAGCGGAGAAGGTCGGAGTCGGCTCGGTAATCCCTCTCTCTGTTCCTGCAAGCTTTGCAGTAAAGCCGGAAAGGAAGTAGTACTCAGTCTGCTCCGGAGTAAGGATAGAAATCGGAGGTAGTACGCCGAATGCATCTGCGGAAAGGAAAATAACATTTTCCGCATCAGGTGCTGTAGAAACAGGGCGTACAATCTTCTCAATATGGTTAATCGGATAGGATACACGCGTATTCTCCGTTGTGCTTCCGTCTTTAAAATCAATCTTTCCGTTTGCATCTACGGTTACGTTCTCTAAAAGAGCATCCCTTCTAATCGCACGGTAAATATCCGGCTCGGAATCCTTATCTAGGTTAATGACCTTAGCATAGCATCCGCCTTCAAAGTTGAATACCCCGTTATCATCCCAACCGTGCTCGTCATCTCCGATTAAGAGTCTCTTCGGATCGGTGGAAAGAGTTGTCTTTCCTGTTCCGGAAAGGCCGAAGAAAATAGCAGTGTGCTTTCCGTTCAAATCGGTATTGGCAGAACAGTGCATGGAAGCAATCCCTTTAAGCGGCAGATAGTAGTTCATCATGGAGAACATCCCCTTCTTCATTTCTCCGCCATACCAGGTATTCAGGATAATCTGCTCCTTACTCGTGATATTGAACATCACGGCAGTCTCGGAGTGCAGTCCAAGCTCCTTATAGTTCTCTACCTTCGCCTTGGAAGCGTTATATACGATAAAGTCCGGCTCAAAGTTTTCTAACTCCTCTTTTGGACGGCTTAATGAACATATTGGTCACAAAGTGTGCCTGCCAAGCCACCTCCACGATGAAACGAACCGCCATTCTGGTATCTTTGTTTGCACCGCAGAAAGCATCCACTACGAAAAGACGCTTATTGGAAAGCTCCTTTTTTGCGAGCTCTTTACAGCAAGCCCATGCCTCTTCCGATGCGGGATGGTTATCATTCGGATACTCTTCACTGGTCCACCAAACGGTGTCCTTGGAATTCTTATCCATTACAATATATTTATCCTTGGGAGAACGCCCGGTATAAATGCCGGTCATTACATTTACAGCACCTAATTCACTAACTGTACCCTTCTCATACCCCACTAAGGAATCCGCCGTCTCCTCTTTGAATAAGGTTTCATAAGAGGGATTGTGTACGATTTCCGTTGTTCCTGTAATGCCATACTTTGTTAAATCCAAATTTGCCATATTCTTCTCCTTCTTTCTTTAATACTCTTCCCATCGCTCTTTATTATACATATTTCTTTAAGAAAGTCACTTAGTTTTTTTTTTAACAATCCTAAAATTTCCTTTGATTTTCTTTGACTTCTTCTAATCCAAAGGAATTCTCCTCGCTTTGCGATCGGTATTCACATAGGGCGAGAAACCGCACACTGCATAAACTATACCGGTTAAGAATAAAAAAGGGGCGGAAAGTGTAGCCTCCCGCCTCTCCGTTTTCCCAATATGAATTACTACTTTTTATCTTAACTTAAAGCTGTCTACAAGATCATTCATCATGTTGGCCTGCGCTGACAGTTCTTGTGAGGTTGCCGCACTCTCCTCTGCCGTTGCGGAATTTTCCTGTACTACAGCAGAAATCTCTTCGACGACCTTACTGATTTTTGTTGATGCCTTCAGACTCTTCTTCAGAGGCTCTAGAGATTTCCAATATCAAATTATTAACCTGCTCTGTACTTTGAGAAACCGAATTCAAAGCTGTGGCAGTTTCCTCCGTGAACTTTGCTCCTTTTTGCACTGCCTCTATCGTTTCCTCAATAAGAATAGATGTATTCTGTGCTGCTTCCTGCGATTTCTTTGCCAAATTTCCTACTTCATCTGCAACTACCGCAAAACCCTTTCCTGCCTCTCCTGCGCGTGCGGCCTCAATAGCCGCATTTAAAGACAGAATATTGGTTTGGAAAGCAATATCATCGATTGTCTTAATAATCTTCCCGATTTCTTTGGATTTTTCCGTAATGTCTTGCATTGCACCCTGCATATCCAGCATCTTTTGGTTGCTGGTTTCTACATGGTTTCCACTCAGTCCTCCCAACTCTTGCGCTTTTTCTGCCTGCTTGGTCGTATGGTGAATCTGTTCGGAGATACCCTGCATCGTCTCGGAAAGTTCCGAAATGGAAGACGCCTGCTTGGAAGTTCCTGCAGAAATCCTTTGCGCCATACTGCTCACCTGTCCTGCACTGTTGCTTACTTCAGCAGAAGATCCCTGTACATCTTTTAAAGCACTGTTCAGTCCTCTGGATATTTCCTGTAAAGAGAGGAGTATGGGATGGAAATCCCCCTTATAATTCTCATCTTCATTGATTTCGACCGAGAAGTCTCCTAACGAAAATGCTCCAAGCTTTCCCTGCAAATCCGATACAACATAGGTAAGGCGTTCAATAATGTGACCAAAACTCTTAATCAAACGGCCGATTTCATCCTGATAGGGATAGGATATCGCAATGCTAAAATTACCGTCCGCAATTTTATCACTTTCCTTTGCCAGTTCTCCGAGCGGATTCAGTGCACGCCTTATTATTATGAAAATAATAATCTGAATTACAATATATATTAAAAGTTCCGCAAAACTCAAAGTATAAAGCAACTGTATCTTTGCAGCATTATAGGTTTTTATCTGCATAGCCGACTGAACATACCAGTCGGTTCCCGCGATGGAAAGCGGTGAAAAATAGCGCACACGAAACTTATCTTTTACGTGGAAAAACCTCTCTTTTATCAAACTCGGATTGAATTGTATTTTTTTAAACACATCCTCTCCAACATACTCCGCAATATTCTTTCCTACCGCTTCAGGGTTAGAACTGTACACAAATTTTCCGTCATGATTGATAACATCAAAGAACGTCTTTGCATTCTCTCCGGCATCATCTTTTCCCAAAGAGTTAAACATCGTAATATTTAAATCAACTACAACTGCTCCTTTGAATTCATCCTGATGTAAGATGGGAACTACCAAAACAAAAATAGTTTCTCCTGTAATACTGGAAACAAATGGATCCACAACATGGCTCTTTTTTTCTTTTGAAACTTTTGTATAGTACTCCTCAGCACCATTTCCATAGAATTTATAATCCAAAAACTTAAAAAAGCGTTTATTCTCATCTCCCTTATCCCGTCCAAGGTACATGGCATATTCCGGAACATCACTCTGAAAAGCATTCGGCTCAAAAAAGACTCCGGCACCAATAATGTGCTCATCATGCCGAATCATTTCCCAGACAGAATCCAAAAATATAATGCTCTTCAAAAGGCACGATGGGGAGTCAGTAAAATCGAATCCTTTAAGGCGCTGGGTTCTGAAGGACTTTCCGTATCCTTTTCTTTATACATTTCCTCCAGATGGTCCGTAATTGCTTTTGCCGTGTTCTCGGCAAGCGTAATCGATTTCTTTGCTCTTTCTACATTTAAGGAAGTGGTCGAGCTTAAATACTCGGAATTAATCTTTTCAAAAGAACGACCTGCCACTTTAATGAGGAAATAGTTCATTACAACAAAAACCAATAACATAGAAATGAAGAGGACCATGGATATACGTCCCGCAAGACTGAGATTCTTCCATCCTCTCCACTCTTTCAATGTTCTTTTTTCCTTCTTCTCTTTATTTGAACCCTTTTTTCCGGCAAATGATTTCATCTTTCCTAAGATACTTCCTAAAGAACCATCATTTTTCGAAATACTCTCCGACTGCTTATTCATGACTCCTCCTTTATCCACTACCTCCATTGGAGTATCGTCATAATAAAGAGATTATATTAGCGAAAATACTTTTGCTTTTTATAAATATAGTCTACCATGCATTTTTCTTTACCTTATTTTTCTCTTTGAGTCTATACACAAATAAAAAATGGTCTGTAAAAATCAAAATAATTTTCTAAGCAATACAGGTCTGAACTTGGGGCACGCTCTCGCTAGCTTCGCCTGACTGAGCATGGGCTCGGTAGCCCATTGCTCACTTTGCTCCGCAAAGCAACTTCCTTCAGAAGTTGGTCTTGTACAGGACAACTTTTCTGATGAAAAGTTTGTCCTTTCGTAACGGATACTAAGCGAAAAACTGCGTTTCTCTTGTTTTTTTCGCAAGTACCGACGGGCTCAGACTACCCCCGCATTCAGACCTATATTGCAAAAGAATTCCTTTATTATTTTTGTTTTTACAGCCCCTCTATTCAATTTTTATAAAAAACACAACGATACAATGTTTTTATGCTTCTACTGTTTCTCCGCAGCTTTCGGCATACGCTTTCAGTGCTTCCTTCTGCTTTTTATTCAGTTTTTCGGGTTTCCACCACCAAAGTCACATAATGGTCACCTCTTACATTTCGGATTCTGTAAAGATGGTACACCCTTTCCTCTTAAACGAGTGCGTGTTTCCGACTGTGTCCCTGCCGTAATCTTCAGCTCTACCGGTCCGTCTACCGTCTTAATAACGGTACTACCGCCAAGGGCCGCCTTCAGGGAAAGCTGATTGCCTCCGTGGAATAAATGTTAATTCCCTGTCTCTTAAAGAAGGGATGGTCGCTTACGGAAACCTCAACGAGAAGATCTCCTCTCGGTCCTCCGTTTCTTCCGGGATCTCCTCCGCCGCTTCTTCTGATTGCCTGTCCGTCATCAATACCTGCCGGAATCGAAATCTCCATCGTTTTTTCGGTATTGATATAGCCGGCACCCTTGCAATCCGGACATTTCTCCTTGATAACAGAGCCGGTTCCGTGACACTCCGGACAGGTCGTTACCTGCTGAATCATGCCGAATAAACTTTGCTGTGTCATTCTGACCTGTCCTGCACCGTTACATCTTGGACAAGTCGTCTTCTCTGTTCCGGGCTTTGCACCGGAACCGTTACAGGTCTTACAGGTCTCCTTATACCGAATCTTAATATTCTTCTTTACGCCCTTTATTGCTTCATCAAAAGAAATCCGTATTCCTACGCGGATATTATCTCCTTTTTCCGGCATATTGGCACGACGACCGTAAGTTCTTCCTCCTGAGAACCCTCCACCGGAAAATCCGCCGCCGAAAAACTCCGAAAAGATATCCGACATATCCATTCCGCTAAAGTCAAATCCTCCGAAGCCGGAGCTTGCTCCTGCAGCGGAATTGGCATCAAATGCCGCATGACCATAGGTGTCATACGCCTTTCTCTTATCCGGATCAGACAGAACCGCATAGGCCTCCGAAGCTTCCCGGAACTTTGCAGCGGCAGTCTCATCTCCGGGATTTGCATCCGGGTGGTATTTTTTTGCAAGCTGACGATACGCCTTCTTTATAGCACTGTCATCGGCATTTTTCTCTACCCCCAGCACCTCATAATAATCACGCTTTTTCTGCCATTCTTATATATCCTCTTCTCTTCCTCTCCCCTAAAGGGGACTCTTATCAATTCTCTTTTTCCCCGAAGGGGAAAATCCTTATCATACATAAGATTCGTAGGCACCGAATCCGGCACCTACGAAATATTGCATGCTTATTTTACTTATAACAGAATCTTAAGGAAATCCGTTTTATAGATTAAACCTCTTTAAAGTCTCCGTCTACAACATTGTCATCCGCATTGCCCGTTCCGGCACTCTGTCCGGCATTTGCGCTGCCACCCGCTTCGGCTCCTGCACCTGCTGCACCGGCTACCTGTGCCTGCTCATACACCTTGGTGAACAGTGCCTGAGAAGACTGCATGAGCTTCTCCTGAGCTGCCTTAATCTGCTCTGCGCCATCCTTTGTGATGCTTTCGAGCGGATGTGCGGAGAGGATGTCTTCCAAAGCCTTTAAATCCGCTTCCACACCGGACTTTTCGCTGTCGGAAATCTTGTCTCCTACTTCGCTAAGAGCCTTCTTGGTCTGGAATACGATGGAATCCGCTCCGTTTCTTACCTCAATCGCTTCCTTCTTTTCCTTATCGGCAGCCTCGAACTGTGCGGCTTCATTGACAGCCTTATCGATATCTTCCTTAGACATGTTGGAGCCGGAAGTAATCGTGATATGCTGCTCCTTGCCGGTTCCCTTATCCTTGGCGGAAACATTTACGATACCGTTCGCATCAATATCGAAGGTAACCTCAATCTGCGGAACACCTCGCTGTGCGGGGAGAATACCGTCCAGTCTGAACTGACCAAGGCTCTTGTTGTCTCTTGCAAATTCTCTCTCACCCTGTACTACATTGATATCAACGGCAGTCTGATTATCCGCCGCGGTAGAGAAGACCTGAGAAGCTCTGGTCGGAATAGTTGTATTTCTCTTAATAAGAGGTGTTGCCACACCGCCGAGTGTCTCGATAGAAAGGGTAAGCGGCGTAACATCAAGAAGAAGAACATCGCCTGCTCCTGCTTCTCCGCTAAGCTTTCCACCCTGTACTGCAGCACCGAGAGCCACACACTCATCCGGGTTCAAATTCTTGGAAGGCTCTTTTCCGGTTAACTGCTTTACCTTCTCCTGTGCTACCGGCATTCTGGTGGAACCGCCGACAAGAAGCACCTTACCAAGCTCGGAAGAATTTAAGCCTGCGTCACGAAGAGAGTTCTGTACCGGAATCGCGGTTCTCTCCGTTAAATCTGCAGTAAGCTCTTCAAACTTAGCACGACTAAGCTTCATATCGAGATGCTTCGGGCCCTCAGCTGTCGCGGTAATGAACGGAAGGTTGATATCGGTTGTCGTTGCGGAAGAAAGCTCCTTCTTCGCCTTTTCAGCCGCTTCCTTTAAACGCTGTAAAGCCATCTTATCCTGAGAAAGGTCTACACCCTCCGCTGCTTTAAATTCATCTACAAGCCACTTGGTAATACGATCATCATAATCATCACCCCCAAGGTGCGTATCACCGTTTGTGGAAAGCACTTCAATCACACCGTCACCGATATCGATGATGGAAACATCGAAGGTACCGCCTCCAAGGTCATAAACCATAACCTTCTGCTCGGACTCATCCTCCAAACCGTAAGCAAGTGCTGCCGCTGTCGGCTCATTGATGATTCTTTCTACGGAAAGTCCGGCAATCTTACCGGCATCCTTTGTTGCCTGTCTCTGTGCGTCATTAAAGTAAGCCGGAACGGTAATAACCGCCTGGGTTACCTTCTCTCCCAAATAGCTTTCCGCATCGGTCTTTAACTTCTGCAGAATCATGGCGGAAATCTCCTGCGGAGTATAATCCTTTCCGTCAATGGAAACCTTATAATCGGTACCCATATGTCTCTTAATGGAAGAAATCGTTCGATCCGCATTGGTTACCGCCTGTCTCTTTGCAGGTTCTCCCACAAGTCTCTCTCCGTTCTTGGTAAATGCCACAACGGACGGGGTGGTTCTCATCCCTTCCGCATTCGGGATAACAACGGGCTTTCCGCCTTCCATAACGGCTACACAGCTGTTGGTTGTTCCTAAGTCAATTCCTATAATCTTTCCCATATTCTTACTCTCCTTTTTTTCTATTCTAAATTTGATTTCTTGCTTTACTTTATGAAAAAAAGCTCTTTTAAAAAGCTCATTCGTCTGTTTATATGCTACTTTTTTTACTTTTTGCCCTATTTCTTTATCTTATTTCTTTATCTTATTTCTTTATCTTTTACAACTTCTTTATCTTTGGGCTACTTCTTTACTTTCACCATGGAGTGGCGAACCACATTTCCTCGGTAGGTATAGCCCTTTTGCAAATCGGCAGTGACGGTATCTTCCTCCGCATCTCCCTCTTCTTCCGTCATAACGGCATTGTGGAGCGCCGGATCAAACTTCTGCCCTACCGCTTCAATGGCCTGAATATCACAATCCGAAAACATTTTCTGAATCTGCTTATAAATCCCTTCCACACCCTTTGCAAAAGAGTTTTTCTTTCTCCTCCTCCGGGATATGTTCCAGGGCTCTCTCAAAGTTATCGACTACGGGAAGAAGCTGCTCGATAATGCTCTTTGCTCCAAGCTCAAACATCTGTGCCTTTTCCTTCTCGGAACGCTTACGGAAGTTCTCGTATTCTGCCAGAGTACGAAGATACTTATCTTTCAGCTGTACAAGCTCCGCATTCTCTTCCTTTCCGGAAGAAGTTTCTTCCTCCGTACTCTCTCCGGAAGCATCTTGAGAAGAAGTCTGCTCTTCACCAGGAACTTCCTGCTCCCCGGCATTCCCGGAGTCATTCTCCGTACTGCGTTCCCCCGCAGTTTCTATATCTTCGGCTGACTGCCTCTTTACATCCTCGTCTTTATAATGCTTCTTTGACACAAGCTCTCCTTCCTATCACAAGGGAATATTTCCCATCTGCTGTATTAATCTACTCAAAGTATCGAGTACCTTTTCGTAGTCCATTCGTTTCGGGCCGATAACGCCGATTGTTCCGTGCATCCCGTTACCAAGCTGGTACTTTGCCGTAACCAAAGCACAATCCGCCATATCCTGCAAAGGGCTTTCCTTTCCTATATAAACTTGAATACTTCGGTCTTCCTTCTGCTCTTCTGCTTCCTGCAAAAGGCCGGCAAGCTCTTCCTTGGACTCCAAGGCAAAAATCAGCTTGGAGGCATTTTCCGAATCCATCAGCTCCGGATACTTGAAAATATTGGTCGCGCCCGAGGTGTAGATTTCTACATCCTGCTCATCAGTACGAAGCATACTTTCCAAGCTCCGAAGAAGTGTTTCCATCGTTTTCTTGTGCTGACTCCTATCAACCAGTGCTCGGATATCTTCTTTCGTTATCTCTTCTACAGACTGTCCGCCCAGAATATCGTTTAAAAGAAGGTTGACGGAGAGAATCGCATTTTGTTCTAAGTCCTCATCCACATCTACGGTCATCGTCTTAATGATATTTCCCTCAAACATCAGAAGAAATAAAAGCTTTCCTTTCTCCACAAGAGAAATCTGTAGGAACTTGATTCTGTTCTTCTCCATCCTGGGACCGGAAACGAGTGCAGTATAATGAGTGTCACTCGCTATATTTCTGACCAGAGACTGTAAAGCGGATTCGAGCTTCTCAATCCTGTCAAACATCGAACTTCGGACATCCGATAAATCTCTCTCCTGCTTCGCCATCAGCTGATCCACATAAAAGCGATAACCCTTATCGGAAGGAACTCTACCCGCTGAAGTATGAGGCTGTAATATGTAGCCCATTTCTTCCAAATCACTCATCTCATTCCGAATCGTCGCAGAACTTAAATTCAGACCGGAGTACTTGCTAATGGTTCGGGATCCCACCGGCTCACCGGTTTCCAAGTAATTCTTAATTATGGTTGTCAATATAATAAGCTTTCTCTGATCCACAAAACCACCCTCCTTCTTCTCGGATTTGTTGGCACTCATATATATCGAGTGCTAACACATGTTCATAATATACCCCCGGGGAAAGAGAATGTCAAGAATTTTCCCGAGGGATTTGTGAATTTCCTATGAACTTTGCTTTATTCGGAAAGAAACTCTCCGAGCAGGCTTTCTTCCATGGCTTTTATTGCGAGAACAGGATAAATCTGTCCTATTTCCACTCTGCCCTGTTTATCTTTTTCTCTTACGCCCTCTTTCCTTAAAAAACTATTTTCAGTAATAGAGGCAGTTTCCGGAAGGGAAGTGCTTTCATATATAGAATTGTTTTTCTGAACAGGGATATAAAATCGAATGTATTCTTTATTAAAACCGGTGTAATAGGACCTGCCCTCCAGCTCACGGATTTCCTCTATCAAGACCTCCGTTGTTTTTCCAATGAACTGCTCCCGAAACTTTTCCGAATCCGTAAGAGCCAAGTCTAAGAGGATCTTCGAGCGTTCCTTCTTCACTTTTTCCGTAATCTGCTCCTTCATCTCATCCGCTCGGGTTCCCTTTCTACGGGAATATTTGAAAATGTGCATATCATAGAAGCCTACTTCCGAAATGAAGTTCTTCGACTCCTGAAAAATCCGCTTCCGTCTCGCCGGGGAATCCCACAATAACATCCGTAGTAATCGCCGCAAGCGGAAATGCTCTTCTTATGCAGTCTACCGCTTCCTTAAATTCTTCCTTTGTATAGTGCCGATTCATTTCCTTTAAAGTCTTTGCCGCTCCGCTTTGCAGGGAAAGATGAAAATGAGGGCAAATCTCCTCAACCGCTTTCAAGCGAGAAATGAAGCTTTCCGTAATAACTCTCGGCTCTAAACTCCCTAAACGTATCCGCTTAATAGAAGGGATTTCTCCAATTCTTTCGATGAGAGAAAGGAGGGCCTCCACTTTCCGCTATTTTTATTTGCATACTCATAGGAAAGATTTTGAAAGTCCAGGCCGTAAGAAGAAAGGTGTATTCCCGTAAGCACGATTTCGGAAATGCCTTCCTGCCCGAGTCTCTCGATTTCCGTAAGGCAGTCCTCTATCTTCCTACTCCGAATTCTTCCTCTTACATAGGGGATAATGCAGTAAGAGCAAAACTGATTACAACCGTCCTGAATCTTTACAAAGGCGCGGCTTCTGTCCAGAGGTTTCGAAAGAAAAAGATTTCATATTCTCCCTCTTCTTTAACAGGGGGCAAATACTCTTCGATTCTCCCGTCATTTTCCAGCATTGCTTTCCGATAAGAAATAATGAGCTCTACAATTTTCCCTTTTCCGCTGTTTCCAATCAGGATATCAATTCCCTTGTCTTTTTTCAGCTCCTCCTTCTTTCCTTCCACATAGCAGCCTGTCGCAATCACAAGGGCATCCGGATTCCGCTCCTTTGCCTGATGAATCATCTGCCTCGACTTCCTATCCGCAATGTTCGTTACGGAGCAGGTATTGATTAAGTAAATATCCGCTTCCTCATGGAAGGGTACAAGAGTTGCTCCTTCCTTAAGAATTGCCTCACTCATCGCCTCCGCCTCATAAGAATTTACCTTACAGCCTAAATTATGCATGGCAAATCGCAGACCTTTTAATTCCATCTTATCTTTCTCCCTTATCTATTTGGCTTTCTCTCTTATCTATTTGGCTTTCTCCCTTATCTTTACTTGACTTTGAAATGCTTCCTCACTACAATAAAATCATCATTGCAAAAGGAGGATTATCTAATGAAAACTGTTCGCATTTCCCTGAACTCAATTGATAAAGTAAAGTCCTTCGTAAACGACTTGGTTCGTTTCACGGATGTGGATTTTGATCTTGTTTCCGGTCGTTATGTTATTGACGCTAAGTCTATTATGGGTATCTTCTCTCTGGATTTATCCAAGCCCATCGATTTAAACATTCATGCGGATGAAGATAAGCTGGATGAAATCGTAAATACGCTGAAGCCCTATATCATAGAAGCATAACTTCCTGTATCTTAACGGAAAGACGGAAGCCTTACAAGGTTTTTAAAAAGTGCATGGATTCATGCACTTTATTTTTTGTAATAGATATGATGTATAGAGAACGATAAGTAATTTATGGAACAGTATATGCAGGAGAGCGATAGCTCGTTTATCGGGCATTATGCATAAGAGTAAATTATCTTATTTTGTAAAGTAGTAAAAAAAGGAGCAGTATGGACTATCAAGCATTTTTAATCAAATACGCCGAGATCGGCACAAAAGGAAAAAACCGCTATGTCTTTGAGGACGCCCTCGCAAAAGACATCCGCATGAAGTTACAGCGCGCTACGGGAGACTATTATGTAGCCAGGGAACGCGGTAGAATCTATGTGCATGTAAAGTCGGAGACTTATGACTATGAAGAGTGTATCGATGCCCTTTTACATGTTTTCGGCATCGCCGGCATTGCCCCTATGGTGCAGATTCCCTATTCCGCAGAATATGCCGATCTGGAAAAGGCTGTACTCTCCTACTTCCGCGCCGCTTACGGGGATAGTCCCGTAAGCTTTAAGGTCGAGTCCAGACGCGCGGAGAAGTCCTATCCAATGACTTCTCCGGAGATTGAAATGGAACTTGGACACAGCATTTTGGAGAAGTTCCCGAATGCAAGAGTCGATGTGCATAAGCCCGAAGTGAAGCTCCGTATAGAAATCCGGCAATTTATCAATATTTACGGAAAAAAATCATTCCGGGACTTTCCGGTATGCCGCTTGGTACAAACGGAAAGGCAATGCTCCTTCTTTCCGGAGGAATCGACTCTCCCGTTGCCGGCTTTAAAGTTGCAAAAAGAGGGGCTTTGCTGGAAGCCACTTACTTCCATGCACCGCCCTATACCAGCGAAAGAGCGAAAATCAAGGTTATGGACCTTGCAAGACAGCTTTCCACTTATACCGGTCCCATCATGCTGCATGTCGTAAATTTCACCGAAATTCAGCTTGCCATTTATGACCGCTGTCCTCACGATGAATTAACGATTATCATGCGTCGCTATATGATGCGCATCGCAGAAGCCTTAGCTTATAAAAATGGCTGTATCGGCTTAATCACGGGAGAATCCATCGGACAGGTCGCATCTCAAACCCTGCAAAGTCTGGTTTGTACCAATGAAGTCTGCACGCTTCCGGTTTATCGCCCTTTGATTGCCTTCGATAAGCAGGAAATCGTGGATGTTGCGGAGCAAATCGGTACCTATGAAACTTCCATTGAGCCCTATGAGGACTGCTGTACCATCTTTGTGGCTAAACACCCCGTAACAAAGCCCATCGTGGAAAAAAATCAGAAAGTCCGAAGAAAGGCTCTTCCCGGATATTGACGCCATGGTGGAAAAAAAGCGGTGAATGAGGTGGAGTCGATTTTGATTCGAAAAGAGAAGAATGCATAGAAATCTCCGGACTTGAAATTTGTGAATCTATCGAGTTGAAATATTCAAATCTCTCGAGTTGAAATTTATGAATCTCTCGAACTGTACTATAATAGCTAAATAAAATATTGAGAGGATAGTAAATGGACAGAAAGTTATAAGAGAGGATGGAGTTTTCGTTGTGCCGTTAACTGCACTGGGAGTCTAATACATGTTATGTCTTTCTCTCCCTTTTTTATTTCTTCCGCGCGATGAAGGCATGCCACTCGCCTTCTATACATTCTTCGAGAATTTCCAGACTTTCCTCCGATTCCAATGCCTTTCGTACCTCTTCCGCCTTATCACGGATGATTCCGGAGGAGATAAAGATACCGTCCTTTTTAGGAAAGTAGGCACAAGCGGAGTTAAGGAAACAATTACAGGTGCCAGAATATTGGCACAAACAACTTCAAAGGGCTCTTTCTGAAAAGCAGTCTGCAGGCTTTTCGCCCCATCTTCCTCTCCTAAGATATTTTTCAATAAAAAGCTGAAAGTCTTTTTCTGCAATTCCATTTTCTTTGCAATTTCCTGCAACGGCTTCCCTTGTAATCGGGTCCAAGTCTGTTGCCAGAACCTCTTTTGCCCCCATTTTCAGGGCGGCAATGCCGAGGATTCCGGAGCCTGTGCCAAGGTCCAGAACACGGTCTCCTTCTTTCAAATATTTTTCCAAAGAAAGAAGACAGAGCTTCGTTGTTTCATGCTGTCCCGTCCCAAAGCTTGTTCCGGGATCTAAGGAAATCGCAAACTCTCCCTCCTTCGGCTCTTCCTCTTCCCAGCTTGGCTTAATGAGAATCTTTCCCACACGGAAGCTGTGGAAGAAATCCTTCCAGGCGTTCATCCAGTCCTTGTCTTCCGTTTCGGAAACGGAAATTTCTCCCTTTCCGATTTCCGTGTACTCCGCCATTTCACTAAGCTCTCTCTTTAAGTCGGAAAGAATCTCCCGGCATTCTTCTTCCGTAAAAATGTTACTGCTGTTTAAAGTGTAAGAGTGATCCACGGTTTCATCCAAGAACTCCTTTTCTACCAGAGCCTTTCTTGCTTTTTTCTCCCCTTCCGGTAAAATTTCCAGATAAAAGGACAGGCTTGCCTCTCCGTTTTCGGCATTTTCTTCCGGAAGAATATCCGCAAAGATTTGCTTTGCTTCCTCCTCCGTAAGTCCTTTACCGTCCTCTATTTCTACGCCCTCAATTTCCCAACGGTCAAATAAATAAGCCGCCAAAATCTCCACGGCTTCTTCCTTTGTTTTAACTGATATTTTTCTCCAAATCATTTCCAACTCCTTTTCTATCCTTACACGGTTTATCTTTGTCGTTTCTTCTCTGTTGTTCCTTTTTACCTCTGTCATTTATTTTTATTTTATTTTTTTATTTTTCTTTGTTTTTTTCGTTTTTTTATCTTCTTTGTTTTTTTATCTTCTTTGTTTTTTTATCTTCTTTGTTTTTTTATTTTAATCTTCTGTACTATATACGAAAAGGACTCTGCTTAGCAAGTAATATGCTAACGCAGAATCCTTTAGCTGTTTTTTCATTATCGTTTATGCACTATTCCATATCGTTCATAAATAAAACACTTTACGTAAAGGAAGAAAAGCGGCATATCTGAACTGCTCTTCCCTTCTTTGCCTCCTCTTACGCCTTATAAAACTTCCGTAACATAGGAAGCAGTTCTTTTAAGGCTTCAATCGTATCCGTAAGCTCATATTTCTCCGTAAGGAAGGAGAAGGAAAAACGGAGGGTAGAGTCCAGTTCCTTGTCTGTAAGACCGATTGCTTTCAAAGTTCCGGAAATGCCCGGGTGGTTGGATGAGCAGGCAGAACCGCTACTGACATAGATTCCCTTCTCTTCTAAAGCGTGAAGCAGAACCTCCGCTTTTATACCGTAGAAGGATGCGGAAACGATCTGCGGAGCGGAAGCCTTTCCCTTTTCGGAATTGACCTTCACCTCCGGAAGCTTCTCCAGTTCCTCAATAAAATAGTCCTTTAGCTCATAAAGCTTCTCTATCTTTTTCGGAAAATCCTGATACACCATCTTTGCAGCAAGTCCCATGCCGGCAATTCCCGGAATATTTAAAGTGCCGGAGCGGAGTCCTCCCTGCTGCCCTCCGCCAAAAAGAATCGGGTTTATTTTTACCTTTTCATCAATAAAAAGAAAGCCGATTCCCTTCGGACCGTGCAGCTTATGTCCGCTCACGGAAAGCAAGTCCACAAAATCCTTCTTCGGATGAAGAATCATTTTCCCATAGGCCTGTATGGCATCGGTATGGAAAGAGACAGTTCGGGTTCTTTTTCTTAATAAGCTCTCCAATCGCGTGAATGTCCTCTACCGCTCCCATCTCATTGTTCACGGTCATGATGCTTACCATAACGGTATCGTCACGGATCGTTTTTCCAGTTCGTTAAGGGAGATGTGCCCCTTCTCATCCACCGGTAAAATACTGATTTCAAAGCCGTGGCTCTCCAAAAATTCCAAAGCCTTATAAATAGCAGGGTGCTCAATCGCAGAGCTGATGATGTGCTTTCCTTGTCTCATTTTTGCAAAGCAGCCCCCGATAAGCGCCATATTGTCGGACTCCGTACCGCCCGATGTAAAGAGGATTTCCTTGGCCTTCACCTTTAAGGTCTCCGCAATCTCTTCCCTGCTTTCCCTGTAATACTTCTCCGCCTCTACACCCATGATATGCTTCGCGGACGGATTTCCGTAATCTGCAAGCATAGTCTTACACATCAGTTCCGCAACATCGGGATACACCTTTGTTGATGCCGAGTTGTCCAAATAAATGCTTCTCATTTTGCCTCCTTACTAATTCCAAAATAATCCCTGTTTTTTTCGAATCGCAACCCTGTTTTTGATCATTTTCATTCATCATTTTTTACTTGGCTTGCTTTTCTTTCTACTCTTTTGCTCTGTTTTCGCCAAACTCTAGGTGCATCATAATCAGACTTAAAGTCGTTATTGCCGCCGTTTCCGTACGTAGAATTCTCTTTCCGAGGCTAATGGGAAGAAATCCTTCTTTTTTCGCCTCTTCCACCTCTTCTTTGGAAAATCCGCCCTCCGGTCCGATGCAAAGAGCAATCGTACCGCCCGACTTTTCCCCCAGTTCTTCTACCCGTAGAAGTTCTTCCTTCGTAAAGCCGATTCCCTTTTCATTTTCATAAGGTATCAACTTTATTTCCGCATTCTTAACTAAGGAAAACGCTTCCTTCCATGTCGAAACCGGAGCAATCGCAGGAATGACGGAGCGCTTCGACTGCTTTGCCGCAGCTTCCGAAATCCCCTGCCAGCGCAGTCTTTTCTTCTCCGCCTTATCTCCTTTTAGTTGTACAATGCAGTTTTCACTCTCCAAGGGAATCATCTCCGATACACCCAGTTCCACCGCCTTTTGGATGATAAGCTCCATCTTCTCTCCCTTGGGAAGAGCCTGTAAAAGAATGACTTTCGTTCGAAGTTCATGCGCTTCCTCCAAAAAAGAGACGGAAAGAACGGCATGGTCTTCTCCATACCCTTGAATCCTACAGTGATAATCGACAGTTTCCCCGGAGGAGATAATAATTTCTTCCCCGATTTTTCCCCGAAGAACCTTCTGTAAATGGTGAAAATTCTCGCCGTAAAGCCGAATTTCCTCTCCTATAATTTCCCTTTTATCTACAAAAAAATGATGCATAGTTTCCCTTTTTCAAATAACAATATTCTCTAAATATTCTTCGTTATCTTACTTCTTTCTTCTCAAAGTGACAAGAAAAAAGCAGGGATGCGGAATGAAAATTCACGCAAAGCCCTGCTTTTGATCCTTTTAAATATTTATTTCTAGTGCTTCTATGAATAAAGCAAATATACCTTTTAACCTATGAAGGACTCTATACCGAAAAGCTAAAACCTTTTTCTTGTCGCTCTTTAGTAAGCACTTCTCTTAGATGGGTAGGATCATAGGGAAGACCAGGCCTATAATCCGGCTGTGTCTCACTGATAATATTCCTTATTTTTTTTCTAACTTCTTTTTCATAAACATTGACCGAGTATATGAAATTCAATCTATCCGGCCCTTTAACACGAGGATAAAAACTTTGAATTTGCTTTCCCAATCTTTGTGCATCATACCAATGTTCTCCTGCTTGATGGTTGAGGTAAATGTCTGCATAGTAATCTTCAACCACTTTTTTCACTTCATCGAAAATAGGTATCAATTTATCCTCTTCACCATGTCGATTAGTCCCATCCAACCACTTGTCAGTATAAACATCATACGGCCCATCTTCCGGACCATTCCAATATTTTGCTTGTGATTGGACGTCTGTATATCCATTTTTTTCTTTTTCTCCTCGCAAATATCTATTTAATTTTTCTCTTGCAAGTGCATGAAAAGCCATCTCTGACACTGTATTGCTCATATTACATCACCTCCACGTACTACTCACATTATAATTTACCTTAATACTAATGCTACACTTCCATTATTTATTAATCAAAAAAACTTATTTTGCTTATATATCGACAACTCAGCACAAATTTATTATTCAATTTAACAATTTAAAAGCAGGACAAAGAATTATATTGAACACAAGTACAATCCCCACTACGAATGAACTCCAAAAAAGAGGCTTTCCACATTACGGAAGCCCCTTTTGATAAAAGCTATATATTAGATTCATTGGGGCTGTGAAAAATCAAAATAATAAATAAATTTTCAGCAATATATTTTTGATTTTTCACAGTCCCCTTTTATTTCTCTAAATCTCCTTAAAAGCCTCTTCCAAATCTTCAATAAGATCCTCTACATTTTCTATTCCTACAGAGAGGCGAACCGTATTTTCCTGAATCCCCTGCTTTAGCAGCTCTTCTGTTGTGCTTTCTGAATGCGTGGTGCTTGCCGGGTGAATAACAAGAGACTTCACATCGGCAACATTTGCCAGTAGGGAGAAAAGCGCAAGATGATCGATAAACTTCTTTGTTGTTTCCGCATTGCCTTTTATATTAAAGGTAAATATAGAGCCTCCCCCACTCGGAAGATACTTCTTATATAATTCTTTTTGCCGGGAATCTTTTGATATGGAAGGGTGAGAGACAGACTCCACCTTCGGATGCTTTTCCAAATACTCTGCAATCTTTATCGCATTTTCTCCATGTCTTTCCACACGAAGGGGAAGCGTTTCCGTGCCTTGCAGAAGAAGCCATGCATTGAACGGCGATATGGCAGCACCCTCGTCACGAAGAAGTATTGCGCGAATATAAGTTGCAATCACCGCCGGTGCCGTATCTCTTGCAAAGCTTACTCCGTGATAGGAAGGGTTCGGCTCGGTAAGCCAAGGCCACTTATTCCCCTTCGTCCAATCAAAGCGTCCCGCATCAACCACGATTCCTCCCATCGTGGAGCCCTGTCCTCCGATAAACTTTGTTGCGGAATGTACCACGATGTCCGCACCGTACTCAATCGGACGAATGAGATAAGGTGTCGCAAAGGTGTTGTCTATAATTAAGGGAAGTCCGTGCTTATGGGCTAAATCGGCCCAGGCCTCAATATCCACTACATCTCCCGTTCGGATTCCCTGAGGGATTCAATATAAAGCGCTTTTGTATTTTTCCTTTATCGCCTTCTCCGCTTCGGACAAATCATAGGGATCCACAAAGCTTGTTTCCACACCGAAGTCCCGGAAAGTATGCTTTAAGAAATTATAGGTTCCGCCGTAGATATTTCTTGCACTGACGATATGATCTCCCTGATGTGCCACCGCCTTAAAAGCGTAAGTAACCGCCGCAGCACCCGAGGAAAGCGCCAGTGCGGCCACTCCGCCTTCCAGACTTGCGATTCTCTCTTCCAGCACGCCTTGTGTCGGGTTGGTTAATCTGGTGTAAATGTTTCCCGCTTCTTTTTAAAGCAAATCGCGCCGCAGCCTGATCACAATTTCTCAAAAGACAAAGGCGGTACTCTGATAAATCGGAACTGCTCTTGCACCGCTTGCCGGATCCGCCTGTTCCTGCCCTACATGAACCGCTCTAGTGTTAAAAGATAATTTTCTTTCCGCTATATTCTTCTTACTCATTTTTTTACCTCCATAATTTGTACTACTCTCTTCTGCACGAAAATTTATCACATGCTTTGGTTACTGTCTAATACATTACTTTTTGATTTAGATATAGATTTAAGCTATATCTAACTGGTCTTATATTATTTTGCAAAAATGGGTATTTTATCAAGTCCAGATTTTGTTATTATCAAAAGAAGAATATGCAATTCTATTTCTAAAAATGAAAGTCCCGTCCATTCTCTTTGAATAAGCAATTGACGTACCGGGGCTTATCTTTTTACAACACGGAGGATAAAACATGAATAAGAAAGTTCAAAAGCTGACCCTGTGCGCACTCTTTGCCGCGCTCTCCTATGTAGTCTTCACCTTTCTACAGATAAAAATCCCAATCGGTGCGGACACCACTTCCATTCACCTTGGAAATGCAGTGGTTGTCATTGCAGCCCTTGTGCTTGGCGGACCCTTGGGCGGTCTTGCAGGGGCAATCGGCATGACCATAGGGGATCTCCTCGATCCCGTTTATATCACTTATGCACCAAAGACTCTCATCTGTAAAATGGTTATCGGTTTAATCGTAGGTTTTTGTGGCACATAGGTTGGGTAAAAATCAATGATTCGCAGGATCGTTCTCATATCTTTAAGTGGGTGCTTCTTTCTGCAGTATGCGGACTTCTTGCCAATGTCATTTTAGATCCCAGTATCGGCTATTTCTATAAACTCCTCATTCTCGGAAAGCCTGCTGCAGAACTCTCCTTTTAAGATTAATGTAGCTGCTTCCGCGGTGAATGCCGTGATGTCCACCATTGTTTCCGTACTGGTGTATATGGGGCTTTATCCGATTTTACGAAAAGAACATCTTGGTTTGCAGAGCGCTTAAAATAAGCTACTATTTCTAATAAACAAGATATCGCACACTTTACGCACGATACATAAATAAAGAGCTTACGCATGTTCTTTCTGCGTAAGCTCTTTATTCATAATCAGTATCGCGCACAATCTGCGATGCCTCTTTTATTCCATTCCATTTTTTTCATTCTATTTATCAATCTATCTCTATCTGTTCCTTATCTCTTCGTTTCTTTGTTCCGACTTTGCAAACCTTGTAAGCCGATTGCTCCCCCAGGCAAGGAGCGCATTTCCGGATAAAATCGTCACAATCCAGAACATCGTCTTTTCCTAAGCTTTGCTCCCGAATCTTTAAGAAGCTGTACGGTCCGGAAACGAGGCCTGTTGCATTGAGAAAAAAATTAGGGGAATGGCATAGAGCAGGGTTGCGTAAAGCGCATAAGAAATCCATTTTCTTCGGTACACGCTCCTCTCCCGTAACAAATAAGAAAAAGAGAAAGGAACGGACAGATTAAATGGCTGTAAAGCCTCATCCCTCCCAAAAAAACTCATGTGCATAGCCATTTTTCCGGTCCTAAAACAAGGAGAACCACAACAAAGGTAACCATCAGGGATGCCGTGGAAATAAAGCGCAGAAGGGTAATAAAGGCTTGGGCGCTCCTCTTCTAAGGAAATACCGGCCTGCTGCTTCTTTTGAAAATACCCGCTGACCACACCTTTTTCCTTCTTGATTTAGCTTTGGAAACTTCTTCAAGATATAGAGTAAAGATGCAATCCCGCAAAAGGAAATTGGAGTCTGTCGTATAAAAAGCGGAGTGTGGTCCAGCTCTCTTCCGAAAAAGGCGTGAAGCACTACTAAAAGCTCCAGGAGGAGCAGTATAAAAATGCCCCAAAAATAATGCTTTTTTTCTTTCTTATTCATCTTTCTTTAAACCCCTTTTTACGATTTTTTAAAAACCCATCTTTAATCAGTTTTTTTAGAAAAATTCATCTTTAACAATTTTTTTAGGATAGCACAAATCTACCAATTAATAAATAAAAAAATATTTAATCATAAGCTCTTGTTAAAAATTGGCTGTAAATTATCAAAGATCAAACTTTTTATAGCAGTGCTGTACCGCTACATAAAGGAGTTTTTGATCATTTACAGCCACTAGTAAAAAAATGAAAGTTTCAAAAGAAAAAGCACGTTTATCCTTCGTAAATCGGGATACTTTCTTAGTCAAAGCCAAAACCTTGAAATAACCTCTTCCTTTTGTTCCCTCAAAAATCCGTAACCACCTTATAAAGGCAGTCTGCAATCACCGCCATATCCTCTTCCTTAAAACCTCTTGTTGTGATTGCCGGGGTTCCGATTCGTACGCCGGAGGTCTCAAAGGGAGAACGAGGCTCACGGGGAATGCTATTTTTATTCAGGGTGATATGCACCTTGTCACATAGAATCTGGAAATCCTTTCCGCTGATTCCTTCGAAATTCGTCAAATCTACAAGCATCAGATGATTGTCCGTTCCGGAAGAAACAAGCTTGAATCCCCTCTTCATCATCTCGTCTGCAAGCACCTTTGCATTCTTTGCCACCTGCTCCTGGTAAGTCTTATACTCCGGCTTTAAAGCCTCTCCAAAACAAACCGCCTTCGCTGCAATCACGTGTTCCAATGGTCCTCCCTGTATTCCCGGGAAAATGGACTTGTTTAAGTGATATTTTTCTGCTGCTGCGGCAGAGGAAAGAATCAGTCCTCCTCTTGGCCCTCTAAGTGTTTTATGGGTCGTCGATGTCACAATATCCGCATAGGGAATCGGGCTCGGGTGTACCCCCGCAGCAACAAGCCCTGCAATATGCGCCATATCCACAAAGAGAACTGCGCCAACCTCGTCAGCTATTTCTCTAAACTTTTTAAAATCAATGACTCTTGGGTAAGCAGAAGCACCGGCAATAATCATTTTCGGTTTATTTTTCTTCGCAATACTAAGAACCTCGTCATAGTCCAGGAATCCCTCTTCAGTTATGCCATAGGGCACAATATTGTAAAACAATCCCGAAAAGTTAACGGGGGAACCATGTGTCAGGTGTCCACCGGCATCCAGGCTCATACCCATAATGGTATCTCCCGCCTTACAAACCGCCATGGTTACCGCCATATTGGCCTGTGCACCGGAGTGGGGCTGCACATTGGCATATTCAGCACCGAAGAGCTTCTTTGCTCTTTCAATGGCAAGAGTCTCTACCTTATCAATCTCCTGACAACCTCCATAATAGCGCTTTTCCCGGAATAGCCTTCTGCATACTTGTTGGTCAAAACGGTTCCCATGGCAACCATTGATGCGGTAGAAAGAATATTTTCCGATGCAATTAATTCGATATTGTTTTGCTGTCTTTCATATTCAGCAAGAATACCTGCGCCTACTTCAGGATCCATTTCCTGAATGTAATTCATGATTTCTTTTACCATAATATCCTCCTTGCCAATCTTTTACCATGGAAATAGAATATTCCCGAGTTATCTGCTTTTTTTACCCGTCAAAAAAGCCATCTTTCAAAAACAAGCTCCGGCTATAGAAAACGATGTGCGGAAATCACTGCCTGCACTTGTTTCTGCCCATTATAGGAGTTGATTCGCGGATAGTAAACAATATTCATCTTCTTTCTATCTCCCTTTTCAGAAAGAAAGGCCTCCCCATCCGTAAAAATAGATTCCTTCCATCCTCTTCCCCTGAGGATCCGAAAGATTCAGCTTTACTACATTTCTGTGTTCTCCAAGAACTCGTACCTCCCTGTATTTCCACTTCTTTTTCAGCAAAAAGAAGGCTTCTCATTGCCTTTTTCCGAAGGGCTCTAAGATTCTTAGGGATTCTGTAAATTCCTCCGTGCAATAGGAAAAAGGAAGGACCGTATCAATCCATAACTTTTCCACCATGTCTTCCGGCTCCAGACTACAGTCTTTCTCCAGTTTTTTTCCTTCAATAACGGTAAATTTTTTTCTTCCAGACTGAAACCTGCCGCCATAGGGTGACCGCCAAAGCGAAGCAAGAGCTCCTTTGCTTTTTCAAGACTTTCCGCCATAGGATAAGCCGGAATCGACCTGCCCGAACCCTTGACCTTGCCTTCCTCCGACTTTGTCACCACAAAGGTCGGACGATAAAACTCTTCCTTAATTCTTCCGGCAACAATCCCGGCAAGACTCTCGTGAAGTTCCGGTAGAGTAAAGAAGAAGCAGCTTTTTTTATTGCCTTCCACCTCCGCAAGCTTCCTTGCTTCCTCCACAGCATTGCCTGTTAAGCTCTTTCGCTCTTCATTCAGCTCCTTTAGATGCTCTGCTTTCAGCATCGCCTTTTCTCTATCTTTTTTTCAAGAAATAAGGAAATGGATTCCATGGCGCTTTCCAATCTTCCTGAAGCATTGATTGCCGGTCCCAAGTTGAAACCCCAAGGTAAAACGCAGAGAGCTCTCTCTCCTTCTTTCCAATACAAAAGTGCAAGCAGAGCTTCCAATCCCAATATTCCTTGTCTTTGGGAAGAAGCTCCAAGGTCTTTTCTCACTACAATTCTATTTTCCTTCTGTAAACTCATGACATCGCAGACCGTGGCAATGCCCGCAAAACAGAGAAGTTCATCCAAGACATCCTCTCCCTCTACCGCGTTTTTCTCAATGAGCATTTTCATAAGAAGATAGACCACCATCGCTCCCGCAAATCTCGGCATTCTTATATTTACTGTCCTCTCTTTTGGGATTCACGACAGAAAATGCCTCCGGGATAAATCTTTTTCCCTTTTTCATCTATTCTTAAGTCATGGTGATCGGTCAGAAGCACATCCATTCCTGCCTCTTTGGCAAAGCGAAGTTCATCGAAAGCGGAAATGCCGTTATCACAGGTAATGAGAACCTGAACTCCGTCCTTCTTTGCTTCTTCAATGATATGCTTGTTAATTCCATAACCGTCGTTAATTCGATGGGGAATTACAAAACTTAACTGCCCCTCTTCCGTAAATTGAGAGATTGCAAGATAAAGAATCGTTGTCGCACAGACACCATCCACATCATAGTCTCCCACAATTCGAATCTTTTCTTTCCTGTCGATGGCTCTCTCCAAGCGATTGATAAAACGAATACTGTCCGGCAAAAATAAGGGAGACGGGATTTCTTCCCCGGTGAGAAACTCCCGCATCTCCTCCTCTGTTTCCAGATCTCTGTTTCGTAAAATGCGAACGAGGACCGGGTCCAGATTTAATTTCTCCGCAAGAGCTTGAAAATCCGCTTTTTTACCGTAGATATACCAGTTCTTTTTTCTCATATCCTTCTCTCTTATTCATTTAAAATCCGACGAAACGTATCTTTCTTCTTTTTAGCCTGCAAACTGCCAACGGGATGAATCTGCCCGTCTCCTTGTTTGCCTTTTTCGATAAAAATCTTGCTAGTATAAAGAAGTTTTAATTCCTTTGTATGATTTTTGATATTTATCCCGATGTAGAAAGGATATTGTCGATAAAATCCATATTTGGGTGAATTTCATATTTTTAGGATATTGGGGCGGGGATTGTGATATAAGAAACCCCTTTTCCCGAAAAATGAAAAATACCAAGGTATTGTAACAGAAAAAAAGAGGTAGATATGACAGAGAAACAAATCAAAAATTATTTTAATATGACTGCACTGGGTTTCCTCGCCTATGCCGTCCTTCTGCAAATCCTTGCCGTAATTGTGGTCGTTCTTTTGGGAATTGCCTTTCCTGACTTGTCATCCGATTCGATGTATTACAGCATGATGGTTGCCGTGGTTCCCTGTATGCTTTTCCTGCATTTCCTTTTTTTCAGAACAGTAATCTTCCCTCTCTTAGCGTAAATCCTGTGAATATAGAGAAACCGGATCCGACAGAATGGATTCAGAGGAGAAGAGCTTCTCTCCCCTTGTCTTCCTTCATTTCTTTTTGATTTTTTGCGGGGTACAGTGGATTTCCTCCCTACTAACCATGCCTCTGGTTTTCCTCTTTCAGAAAATAGGTATGGACCTAAGCTATTCGGAAATGGCGGCAAAGGGAGGAGCACTGGATAATATTCCCATGCTGATTTATACCGTTTTATTTGCCCCCGTTGTAGAGGAACTGGTATTTCGAGGCATATTTTATAAGCGCTTTAAGGCTTTTGGCGCTTTCTTTACCGCCTTTGCAAGTTCCCTCTTCTTTGCCCTAATACACAGTAATTTCTTGCAATTCATTCCTGCCTTTATGATGGGCTTTGTTCTCTTTTCCATTCGAGATAGATACGGATTGCGTTACTCTATTTTGCTGCACTTAACCAATAATGCTCTTGCCATAGTGGTCAATAACCTAGGTGCATCTCGGCTTTGGGTTTTATCTGCCTATGGCTTGATCCTTTTGGCAGGAACTGTCTATGCCCTTGTAAACTTGGTGAAAAAAACAGGACAAATCTTTCCTCTTTTTCTTCCGGGTGAAGAAGAGCAGAAAAAAATCTGAGACTCTTCTTCCGTTCCCCGGTACTATGGTTTGATATTCTCATTCTTGTGGTTTTGGCAATCGTAATCATGATGAATCCGGGTGCAGGTGCAGGGATATGGCAACAACTGTATAACGGATTTAACTGTAAAAAAATAAATATCTCATTTATATACAATATAGGTCTGAAATTGAGACAAAACTTGTTGATTGTTCATCGCCTTTATCTTCCAAAAAGAGTCTCCAATATCCCTCTTCCTAAAGCGGCACCGATATTACCGCCCAGTCGGCGTCCCATCCTTTTCCAAACACAGACTTTCCGATGCTTGCCCCGACCTCTCTTCCGATAGAGCCGGAAACGGAGCGGCTGACCGACTTCACCACACGGTTTTTGCAGCTTGAAGTCTGTGCCTTATCCCTTTCCTCTTCCTTCTCTGAAACAGCCTTTTCCTTTTCGGCTTCCTCGGAAAGCCCCTTTCTGGTGAGCATCTCGTAAGCAGAGTCTCTGTCAATCATCTCATCATACTTAAGAGCCAAGTCTGATCCGAGCTTTGCTTTTTCCTTTTCTTCCGGGCTCAGTTCTCCGAGGAAAGTCTGCGGCGGGAAAATCATCGCCTTCTCCACCATAGTCGGCTTTCCGTCCGGGTCGAGGCAGGAAACCAAAGCTTCTCCGGTCCCGAGATTTTCCAAAACCTCCAAGGTATCCAAAGCAGGGTTTTCTCTAAAGCTGTCCGCAACCGCCTTCAGCTTCTTCCTCTCTCCCGGTGTATAGGCCTGCAGACCATGCTGAATCTTATTGCCAAGTTGCGAAAGAATTTCCTCCGGAATATCCGCAGGATTTTGGCTTACATAATAAATGCCAATACCCTTACTGCGGATTAGCCTTGTCACCTGCGTTATTTTCTCTAAAAGAGCCTTCGATGAATCCTGAAAAAGGAGATGCGCTTCATCAAAGAAGAAAACCATACGAGGCTTCTCAAGATCCCCTACTTCAGGCAGATTCTCATAAAGCTCGGATAAAAGGTAAAGTAGAAAAGTCGAATAAATCTTCGGGTCGGATGCCACCGATTTTGCGTCTAAAATAGAAATCATACCCTCACTATTGGTCGTGAGCCTGAAGAAATCCTTAACATTTATGGCCGGTTCACCGAAGAATTCCTCTCCGCCTCTATCTTCTAACGCTACAACGGAACGCAGAATTGCATTTAAACTTTGTGTGGAAAGCTTTCCATAGGACTTTTCATACTCTTTACTGTTTTCACTGACATATTGCAGCATGGAACGAAGATCCTTTAAATCCAGTAAAAGCAGACCCTCTTCATCCGCAATGCGGAAAAATGATACGGAGAATATCGCTCTGCACATCGGAAAGATTCAGAATACGGCTCAAAAGCAAGGGTCCCATTTCCGACACGGTAGTTCTAAGCGGAATCCCTCCCTCCTTCGTAAAAGAGAAGAACTCCACCGGAAAGGCTCTGTAGGAAAAATTCCGCCTCGGAAAGCCCGCACTTCTTTCTTCTCTCTTCTATCTTTTCTGTCGCCTCTCCCGCCTGAAAAAGCCCCGAAAGGTCTCCCTTGAAGTCCGAAAGAAATACCGGAATGGAAAGCGCGGAAAAACCGTTCTGCCAAAACCTTAAGACTTACCGTTTTTTTCCCTGTGCCCGTTGCTCCGGCAATAAAAACCGTGTCGGTTCAGTTTCTCCGAATTAATGCTTACTCTTTGTCCTTCGCTGTTTATCGCAAAAATCAATCTTAGCCATAGTGCCTCCTATATCATTCTCAGAAAAATATCTTTCCTCATTATATGGTAGATTTCAGCGCTATGATTATGCCATAATTATGCCCTTTATGCAAAAGCGATTCTCCCCTCCTTGCGTATTCCCCAGTGCTATGCTAGGATATTCAGTTATAAGAGGAGATGAAGACTATGATGATTTCAACCAAGGGGCGCTATGCCCTAAGCACTTTAATCGATATCGCGAAAAATCAGGACGAAAATGCTCCTGTTTCCATAAAGGAAATGGCAGAGCGGCAAGGCATTTCCCTGAAATATCTCGAACAAATTATTTCCCTAATGGTAAAAAGGAAAGCTCTTAAAAAAAGTGTGCGTGGAGCAAAGGGAGGCTATCTTCTCTCGAGACGCCAAGGATATTCTGGTTGGTGAAATTTTGAATGCTGCGGAAGGGACTCTTGCACCGGTAGATTGTGTCAGAGATGGTGTAAGCTGTGAAAAATCCGCATCCTGCCCTACCTTTCCTCTCTATAAAGAAATAGAAGATGCGATTTATTCCGTGGTAAATCGCTATACACTCCGGGATCTTGTGAAAGGGGATAAGGCTTAAAATCCCTGTGCTTTCCTTAGCTTTTATGTTATATTGAATGTCAAGTCTTTCTTTCCGTGTATACTGCATTTTTTTCTATGAATGATTACTGTTTCAATTTAGCCAGTATAAACGGTTTTAGAAAGAAAGCTGAGGTTTTAAATGACACGGTAATCTATCTTAATTTTTAAAAATGGAGAGTCTATGAAGTTAATCAGTTTTGCTATTCCTTGCTACAACTCTGCTGCCTATATGGGAAAATGTATCGAAAGTATCCTCCCCGCCGGGGACGAAGTGGAAATACTTATTGTGGATGACGGTTCCCAGAAAGACAATACTTTAGAAATTGCAAAGGAATACGAGCAGAAATATCCTACTATCTGTAAGGCAATTCATCAGGAAAATGGCGGTCACGGGGAAGCCGTAAACACCGGCTTAAGAAATGCAAGCGGGCCTTTATTTTAAGGTCGTGGATTCCGATGACTGGTTGGATTCCGAGGTTCTTTTAGAGATTCTGGAAAAAATCAGAAATATTACCCTTTCCGGAGACAGCATTGACCTGTTCGTTGCGAATTTCGTCTACGACAAGGTCGGGCAGGAGAACAAAAAAGTAATGTCCTATGGCAATGCCTTCCCGGAAGAAAAAATCTTCGGCTGGAACGACATGAAGCGTTTTAATCTGGGGCAGTATATCCTCATGCACTCCGTGATTTACCGCACAAAGCTTCTTCGCGATGCCAATCTTGTCCTTCCTAAGCACACCTTCTATGTGGATAATCTTTTTGTTTATCTGCCGCTTCCCCATGTAAAGAAGCTGTATTACTGCAATAAAAAAACCTCTACCACTACTACATAGGTAGAGAAGACCAGTCCGTGAACGAAACCGTAATGATCGGAAGACTGGACCAGCAGTTCCGTGTAAATCGCCTCATGATTGATTCCTGTGATGTCATGAAAGTACAGCCGAAGAAACTCCGGAACTATATGATTCTTTACCTGGAAATCATCACTACCGTCTCCTCCGTTCTTTCCATCAAGTCGGAAAACGAAGAAAATATGGAGCGAAAGAAAGAGCTTTGGAACTATCTTAAGAAAGAGCATTTCCCGCTATGGATCCGTATGCGCTCAAGTTTCCTTGGTCAAGGAGTAAATCTTCCCGGGAAAATCGGAAACAAGCTGACTATTTTTAGCTTACCGCTTAAGCAGAAAGTTCTATGGCTTTAACTAATTGTTATTCGATTGCAAGTTTTCCTTCATGATGAGTCCTATCTTCTTCAGTTCCAATTTCAAGCAACAAGGTCAAGAAGAATTTAACTTTTTGAATAAATAAATAAACTTGTGAATAAAAATTTTAAAAAGAAAAAACCGGCTTTGCATGGCAAATCTTCCTTGCACAGCCGGCATATTTTTTTGCTAAAAATACTTAAATCGTAATTATACTTAAATCGAAATCGCAAATAAGAATCATTCACTATCAACAGGGAGAAGAAATGAAGATTGCCATGATAAGCGGTGCATCAAGAGGCATCGGAAGAGCTGCAGCAAAGGCCTTTGCCAAGGAGGGATATTCTTTACTCCTAAACTGCGAAAAAAATATAGACTTACTGGAAGAATTAAAGGTGGAAATCGAAGAAGAGTTACAAAGATTGGAGATAAGCAAAGAAAAGGATGACGCTGAGGATGACGCTGAGGATGGCTCTAAGAATGGCTTTGTGCATTCCTTGGAAATCACTCTTAAGAAAGGGAATTTCACTTCCCCATTCTTGGAAAGCTATTTTCGCGCTAAAGAAGCAGAACAAGCAGAAATAGAAGAACTGGTCTTAGTCATTAATCAAGGAAAGTCTACCTTGAATCTTACACAAGACTATAGCCCTGAAGAAACCGACAGTCTCATTCAGGCAAACCTTCTCGAGCCTTTTCATCTTGCACAGCGCATGATTCCTTATCTGCTCCGCGCAAAAACAGGAAGAGTTTTCTTCAGCTCTTCTGTTTGGGGAAATGTCGGCGCCTCCATGGAAAGCTTATATTCTCTCACAAAGGGGGGCATCAACAGCTTTGTAAAGGCACTTGGAAAGGAGCTTGCTCCCACTCATATTGCCGTAAACGCCATTGCCTTCGGTGCGATTGATACCGATATGAACGCTTGGCTTTCCGAAGAAGAAAAATCTGAGCTCGAAGAATCCATTCCCTACGGCAGAATGGCAACAGTAGAGGAAGCCGCTGATTTCCTGCTTCTTCTTTCCAAAGCACCGCTCTATCTCACCGCACAGGTCATTCCCTTTGACGGAGGATGGATATAAGCACTTAAGTACAAAGCTTCAAACTCTCGCAGGTTCATTCTTGTAGTACTGCAAAGCCCTTGTGTATGTTCCCAATTTTCTATATAATCAAGAGCAGATGCTAAACTTCAGTTAAACGAGATACCGCACGCTTTGCGAGCGATACTCGCTATGAATAAAAACTGAAGTTTATTTTTTGAATAGAATTCCATTAGGACGTAAATTTACGTAAAAGGTGACGCCATCATGATTCATTATCAATTTTGTCAGATGTAAACATAGGACGATATTTTCTAAGCCGACATAGTGTTTTACCATGTCTTGTCCACATAGTAAGTGGGTATCGTTCTTTTCTTGTGCGAAAGGACAGTTGATAGTGATGAAAAAAATTGAATAAAGAGCTTTATAGAACCCCTTTTTCTAATGGAAAAAAATGGTTTCTTATTTCTATGATTTCTATGGTGATTTTTAAGTGCCTATAATCTGATTATTTCATGGTTGCTCCAAAAAAATCATCGATTTCGCGGCCGGAATAGATAAAACTCCCTTTTATCAGCTGGCACTTGTTTCTCTTGTTTCTTTTCTTGTATTTATTGTCTTCTACTTTATATTTCGATATGCTCACCCTAAATTTTTTTACAGACATTGTCTACTTCTTACAAGGACTTGCTGTTTGCAAAAATTCTCCGGAATAATAGCAGCTTGGTTTCAGAAATCGGAAGCGGACAATTTCTTTCAAAGCTCAGCAATGATTTGAAATCCATCGAAGAGAATTATTTTTGATTTTTTTATATTACTCTGATCGATATCGGAATCAGTTTCGTTGGAGCCATCGTCTTAATGCTTTGGTACAGCCCTGTACTTACCATGGTGGCTATCGCTTTATCTATATTGCCACTACTCGTGTCTATTCCGGCATCAAAAGAAATCACAAGAACGGAAAAAAATCTTTCCAAGGAAAATGCCGATTTTATGGAATTTATGAGAGATACTCTGTCCGGCTATTCCGTAATCAAAAAAACTTTCAAGCGGAATTCGAACTGGAAAACCGTTTTCATGAGGAAAATGTAAAAATTGAAAAAGCAAAGTTTCTTCGCAGATTTGCTGAAGAAAACATCAATCTTCTTTCCACTGCGGCAAGCGTAGTAATGAGACTGGGGGTATTTCTTTTCGGTGCCTGGCTATCCTTATCGAATTCGCATGTTACCCCGGGGATTGTGCTCGTCTTCCTTCAACTGCTTACTTTTATTATTACTCCGATAGAGAAAATACCTTCTCTCTTTGCAAATCGTAAAGCGGCACGCTCTCTTATTGCACAAACTGAAGAACTTTTTTATGAAAAACCCGATGAACAAGAAAAACTAGAAATCAATACTCTAAAAATCTGCAATTGAAGTGCAGAATCTCTCCTTTTCTTATGAGAATACCGAAAAAGCGCTTCAGGCTGTCTCCTTAACCTTTCATGCCGGAAAAAAATACGCTATTGTCGGTGCTTCCGGTTCCGGGAAATCCACGCTGTTTAAACTATTGACCAAGTATAGCAGTGACTACGATGGCAATATTTTATTTGATGGAATAGACTTGAGAAATATTACTTATTCCTCCCTTTCACAGATTATCTCTGTAGTACAGCAAAATGTGTTTGTGTTTCATGACAGCATTTATAACAACATTTGCTTGTATAAAAGCATACCGGAAGAGAAAATTGACTACGTGATTCAAAAATCCGGCCTTTCCTCCCTTATTCAGCAAAAAGGAAAAAAACTTCTCTTGTGGCGCAAATGGAAACAAACTCTCCGGTGGAGAAAAGCAACGGATTTCCATTGCACGAGCCCTGCTTAGAAATACATCCATTTTACTCATGGATGAGGCAAGCTCGGCATTAGATGAAAAAACGGTAGATGAAATCATGCATTCTATTTTAGATATGCCCGATACCACAAGCCTTGTTATTACACATCGTTTAAATAGTACGCTGCTTAAAAAAATATGATGGGATTTGTGTTCTGCATCACGGGAAAATAATCGAGTTTGGCCCTTTTGATGAACTCATGAAAAATAAAGGCTTGCTTTACTCTCTGGTTCTGCTTTCCCAAAACTAAAGAATATAGCAGCTAAAGGATATAACTAACCCAGAGCTACATCCAGTGCCATCATGACGGTAAATCCAACAGCGAAGAGCAGCACTCCCCAGTTTGAGTGCTCCCCTTCCGCTGTTTCCGGAATCAGCTCTTCGACAACCACATAAATCATCGCTCCTGCCGCAAGGAGAGAAAATAGGGCATAAGAGGCGAAAATACCGGAGCAAAAAGAAGCATAAGAACCGCTGCAACCGGCTCTACCGCCCCGGAAAGAACACCATTCACGAAAGCTTTATGTTTATTCTGTCCATTTGCGTGCAGGGGCATAGAAATAATCGCCCCTTCCGGGAAGTTTTGAATGGCAATCCCGATGGAAAGTGCAAGCGCCGCACCAAGGGACAGGCCGACATCTCCGGTAAGCATTCCGGCATAGACCACACCTACCGCCATTCCTTCGGGAATATTATGAATGGTCACTGCAAGGAGCATCATGGTTGTACGCTGAAAAGAGCTCCTCGGACCCTCCGCTTTCTCTGCATTCAGATGCAGGTGTGGAATCAGCTTATCTAAGGCAAAGAGAAAGAGCGTCCCAATCCAAAAGCCGATAACAGCAGGAAGAAAAGCAAATTTTCCGAGGCTACCGCTTTCTTCCATCGCCGGTATGAGTAAACTCCAGATGGATGCCGCTACCATTACCCCGGCCGCAAATCCCGTTAAGCCCTTCTCTACATCCGGAGGAATCACGGGTGCATTTCCCCCTGTAGTCTTATTTCCCTTCAAAAAATACACGCAGGCGGAACCAAGACTCGTGCCCACGAATGGAATCAAAATCCCCAAAGCAATATATTGACTATCCATACCTATTCTTTCCTTTACTACTATCTTTTTTCTAATGAAGAATCAGCATTTTCTATAAGCTACTACTTTGCTATATGCGCTCTACTCTTCTGTCTTCTCAATGCATTCTTAAGAAGTGTTTGTATCTCCATTTGTACAAAAATTAAATACTATATACATTCGGTAAATACAAGAAATATTTTTATAGAATTAAAATAGTAGAATATAAAAAGAATAGGAATTATGAAAACCGCAGGCGCATCTGATACCACTCAACATTCCCGTGTACCGATTCAGAAAGACCTTCCAAAGCAAAACCGAGTCGTGAATAAAAAGGGATTTTTTCTTTCTTACAGGTAAGAACCAGTCCCTCTCTTCCTTCTTCTTTCGCCATTCGAATGAACTCTTCCAACATTCTGGAAGCAATTCCTTTTCTGCGGTAGGATGGCATGGTATTCACCCCCAAAAAAATCATCTGCCATCTTCCCTTTTTCATCATGCAGAGATGCGTCTTCATACATTAAGTCAGTTAAATTCTCTTCATTCGTGCAAAAACCGTCTATAAAAGAAACTAAGCTGCTCTCATGATACAAGAGAAGAAAATGCCTTCCATAGAGAGTAAGCCTTTCCCGAAAGCTTTTCTTCCGTCGCCGCCTCCAAGGGCGGGAAACAAAGCCCTCTCTACCTTTGTCACTGCGGAAAGATCCGCTAAATCGCCTCTTTTTAACTGCCACTCTTCCCCGTATTCTCCAAATCTATCTACCATCTATGTCCTTTTTCCTCTCCATTCCGTTTTTTTCAACCAATCCTTCCCATCAACAAAGCGGGACACGATAAAGGACACAACATAGTCGCCGGCAGCATTAATCATCGTCGCCGGAGGATCAATCAGGGTTTCCGATGGCAACCAGAATCGGAAAGGCAAGTTCCATATTATTCGGAAAGAAAAATAGACGCAATGATATACTCCCCGATATATCCTCCTCCCGGTACACCGCTCATTCCTACAGCGGAAAGCACGGCAACGAGAACGATGGCAGGAAGATCCGAAAACTTCACCGGTGTCCCTAATGCCCCCATAACAAAGACAATCTTCAGCACGCAGGAGAAACAGGAGCCATCCATGTGCATGGTCGCGCCCAAGGGAATCACAATATCTGAAACATCCTTCGATATCCCGCTTTCGGCAGCAGCTTCCATATTGCTGGGAATCGTTGCTACGGAAGAACAGGTTCCAAGAGACACAATCGCAGGCTTTACGATGTGTGAAAACATGACCTTTATGCCTTCTCTTCCGGCTCCGATGAAGGCCATCAGCGGAAAAAGCGGTAAAGATATAAATAAAGCAAACGGGATAATATAAAAGCAAGGCCCTTGCATAGCTCTCCGTAATTTGAGAACCATAGGTGGAAACCAGGTCTGCAAAAATGGCAAAAAAGGCTATCGGCGCATAATACGTCACCACTTGTACGAACTTCATCATGACCGTGGTCAAACTGTCCAGAAAAAGCCGCTACTTTCTTTCCTTCCTCTCCTGCCAGATTAACGGAAAAACCGAAAAGAAGGGAAAAAATAATGAGGGGGAGCATGGCTTTACGGGAAAGAAGCATGGAAAAATCTTCTACGGTAAAGAAATTCATAATCATCTCCGTCATCGTAGCGTGCTCTCCCACTTTCTCTTTCGCCATACTTGCCCATGGCGAAGTCACCGGCGGAAAAATCTGACAGAGCAGAAAATAAACAATCGCCGCTGCCGCCCCCTGTCAGCACAAAGGTTAAAACCGTAACCCCCATAATCTTTCCCGCTCTTTTTCTACTCTTGATATTCGCCATGGCAGAGGAAATCGAGGCAAAAACCATCGGTACTACAATACAGAACATCATCCGAATAAAGATGGTTCCGAGGAAGCTGATAGAATGGGCGAAATGCGGAAGAACAGCTCCCGTCACTGCACCGAGTATCATGGCCAGAAGTAAAATGATTAAGAAACGATAGTTGTTTTACTACGGATTTTGCTTTCATGTCGCTCTCCCCTTATCCATTGCTATCCGAACAGCTACTTTGAGTATTTTTTCATTATAGCATTTCCGCCCCGCTTCCGTGAATTGATTTTTAAGGGAATTTTTTCGTTTTCTATTTCTTTTCTAAATCTAATTCCTGATTGATTCTTCTCACCTTAAACCAATAAATCGCGAAATTGAAAAGCCAAACCACAAAGAACACCATTACAAAAATCAAAAAGTAGAGTAAAAAACCGTTAAGACTGTGTTCCATCCAATAAAGAAGATAACTGATTCCCATCATCGGAATAGATACCGAGAGAAAGTATACCGCGGTTTGTTTTAAAATACTCCATCTCTCTATTTCCCATATAAAACTCATTCCGCCAAAGACACTGCCCAGTATCCCTGAGAGCATCGTTTGCAGAAGCATCGCCTTTACTTCACTTCCCGTAAAAAAAACCAGAGAAGCAGCAAAGGGATAGTACTTTCCCTCTCCAAAAAGAAGAGACAGGAAAAGAGAAATCCCAACGCTACAGGAAATCCCTATTGGAAAAGAATACAACACACGTGATACTATTTTCTTCATTTTCTACCTCCTATCTCCAGACACTGCTTAATCTTTGATACGTATCTTCTGGACACATAACTGAAGCTGCCATCAGAAAACAAAACCCCAATCGTTCCTGTAAGGGATAAGTCAAAGCGCTTCACTTTTCGTAAATTCACAATTTCCGACTGCGAAATCCGTACAAAAATACTTCGGATTGACCCTATCCTCCACCTCGTACAGCCGGTAATGAAGCTGATATTCCCCTTCTTCCATAACGGCATATACCTTTCCGGCGGAAGTATACACACGAATGATTTCCTCCAAAGATAAGGGAACCTCTTCATCTTTTTGAAAACCGAGCAGTATATCCGTCGTGGAAAGAGCGATACGATCCATCAATTCCTGTACTTCCCGGGAAATCCTGTCTGTCATGATGAGTACTTTCACTTCCGAACAATGCTCATCCAGCTGCACTTCTATTTTCAATTTCCCCCTCCAATTCTTTAAACGATAAAAAACGGGAAACAGCCATGGTAAAAGAATAAAACCGGCTTTTTTATGAGTATACGTATCATACGGGTTTTTCTACAGAAATCCGCTATTCGGTACGCACGACTACCCTATTCGGTAGTTCACGCTCAGTTTGAACAAAAAAAGCTAAGCTGTGTAAAAGCAACACAACTTAGCTTTTTCATCTTGGGTATACCGCAAAAAAACGCAGCACAGCTACTCTGTTATAAGACTGAATCCTTGTCAGACAAAAGTGCAGCAAGGCCATATGGTTAAGAGATATATCCCTTTGCCTTTAACTCGGCCTCTGACTTCTCGAGATTGGCTTCGGACACGCGGATAATCGGTCCGGTACAACCCATACCGGATTCTGCATAGATTCCGAGCTTCCAAAGACAACGAACCGCATCATCCAAGTCCGTTACTTCGATACCGAAAAGTGCAGCCGTAACCACCTCTTTAGGCGGCTCCTTAACTTCTTCTCCGCTCTCCTTCGGCTTGTTTGCCTCACGAATCTCGGAAAGAATCTCTTCAAGTCCGGCACGCTTTGCCAACTTAAACTCTTCTTTTGCCACTTCGAAAACTTTCCCTTTGACGAGTTCTCCCGCAAAGCGAAGTGCATTTGCCACAACCGGTGCACCGGATGCTCGAGAAACAATCATCACAAGCTTCTCATAGTTTTCTCCGATACCGGGTCCATAACCGAATCCCTGCGCCTCAAAGGATCCGCCTGTTGTAAAGGAGGAAAGCATCTTGGAAAGCACATTTCCGGTTAAAGAATCGGTTACCAGGATATCCGCTGTACCGCGAAGTACATCGTTTCCTCTCATCACGCATCCACCGTCGGAACGGGAAGACTCTGCAAAGTGAATCGGGTAACCGTTCGCCTGAAGCTTCTTTAAAGCCTTCTCCGTCTGTCTTGCACCATCTACATTTAAGATACCGATAGTCGGCTCGGCATAGCCGCAGGCCTTTGCAGTGATGATGCCGTAAATGGCATTTTTTACCATTCCTTCGATACGGTCCGTACTGGAAGTACCGGTAGTGTTTGCAATAAACATTTCCTTACCGATACCCGGTGTTACGGCACGTCCTACAGTAGATACACCGATAGGGAACGGATAATGCATGGTTACCGCACCGTCAATCTTTCTTTCGTTTAGAAGCTCGTCCATCTTATCATGGCCCGCTTCATCATCGGAAACTTCAACGGTTTCTACCAATTCATTTTTTAAGGAACCGATATAAACCACATCCACTCCGTCTCTTGCCGCAGCTACTGCAGCCTTCATGGAGTTTTCTTCCCCATGCTCGGAACCCATACCTGTTAAAGCAATACGCGGCTTCTTCCCGAAGGAACCGGTTTCTAAGCCCTCTGCCATGGCTAAAAAGGTATCGGCAATCAGTTCTTTAATTTCCTTAGCCATTCTACCCTTCCTTTCTTATTCCTGATTTCCCAAAATGGAAGCAGCAAAATCCTTCATAGACTTCGCAATCATAGAACGAACTTCTTCCTCCGATACTGCTCCTGTTCCCTTTCCGGTATTTTTCTGGATAATGAAGGAAACACCGTCAAAGAGGTTGGTCATTCTTCCAAGGAAGAGTGATCCCTTACCGATAATCATAGCCTTGTTCATCTTTCCGGCTTCAATGTCTTCCTTGGCAAATCCAACAAAAGGCACACCGGAAGGAATATGTCCCTGTGTCGGAGCATAACCCACTAAGCCCTTCTCCTCGGTAAAATTAGCAAGGTCAGCTTTCTCAAGCCAGCCCTTCTTTACGGCAAGAGCGGCAATCATCTTATAGTTCGCCATCGGCACATCTCCTGCACCTGCGGGCTTGGTAATGTCGGCATTCTGCATCTCCGGAGAGAATTTATCGATATCCTTTACGGTAAGTCCTGCGCGCTCAAGCGGATCGGCTACAAGAGAACCGATAACGTTCTGCGGAGCAGCTCCTGTACCTACAGTATGACGACCGATGATATCCAGATTGATTTCAGCGGACTTTCCGTCATTCTCGGAAACGATAATACAGAAGGAAGCAAGGCAATCCTCAAGCATCGGAAGCTCTTTCTTTACATGGTCTTTCCCGTTCATGGCAAGTTTCGGTACACAACCTCCACCGATTACGGCAACGGTATGGTATGCCCCGGCTTTAACCAAAGCGGCGGCCTCAATCATGGCATGAGACGGACCTGCACAGAAGCCTCTGGCATCGGAACCGGTTGCATTCATAAGTCCTGCAATTTCAGCAGCTGCCTTCGCAAAGTTTCCGCCGCCACGCTGGTTTACATCACCGCAGGCTTCCTCGGAACAGTCGATAACATACTCGATTTCATTGGCATTTACGCCGAAGTGCTTTAAGGAATGTAAAATAGCAAGAACAGAACTTGCCTTATTCATGATGTTCTCAAGCATTACCTCTGCGGATAAGTTTACATCAATATCATGTGCTCTCTTTACACAACCGATAAGCTTACCTTCATAGAACAAAGGCTCAGCCTCATGTCTGTCTACAAAGCCCTGAATCTCGGAAAGCTCAGCACCCTCTGTTACACGATTTAAGATTTCTTCGGTAATAACAGGATCCTTTGCCAGCTCCGGCTTATGCTGAGCCACAAAGCCCTTCTCCATATATACAACTTCAAAGCAGTCACAAGCCTGTGCAAGAAGCAGGAACTCCGCCTCCGGCATAATCTCACCGAACTTACCGTAACGGCTTGCACCCTCTACTTTTTTTATCATAATAAGGAAACTCCACTCCTTTTAACTCTTCCGGAGTCTTGTTTCCGATATAAACCTGATTTGGCCAATATGTCACACAATCCTCAAAGGAACGAACATGCTTTTCCCATCTCCTTTAAGAAATCTCCGTCCGGATTTACCACTCTTTCCGTAGCAATGGTGGAACCATGCTGCAACATCAGTCCCGGTGTGTAATTTAAGCAATAACCTACGCCTTTAATAATACTATTCATATTGATTCCCTCTTTTAAAGAATTAAACTTGTCATATCGTGACTAAGATGAAAGAAACTAAGAGATTTTTTTGCTATTTTTTTCTCAATTTTTTTCGTAATTTTTAGAAAAAAGGGGAGCCCGAAAAAGCTCCCCTATTTTTTTAAAAGGTACTTACAATACTCGGAACGAATATTGTTCATTTCATTTACGATGTCATCAACATCTAAAACCATTTCCATCATGCTGACCTGGTCGTCATAAACGGCCTCGTCAAACTCTGCTTTAAGCTCCGGTTCGCAAACATGATAAACTGTGAGTCCAAGCTGGACCCCTGTCAATGGACCTGCGAAGGTAGGATCACCTGCTGTAACGGTCTCAGCTGCAAGCCCTGCAGCCTCTCCCTCAGCAGCGCCAAGAACTACAACCAGATTCTCCGGTCCGAACTTCTCAGCAAAAATCCTTTACTCTCTTCTGATTTTTCCAAATCCATTGCGCCTGCGCTCGTTCAAACGAAGCATTCAGTGGAAGCGAAAACTACTTCTCCGCCGGCAGTCTCAACACAAGCCTGAATAGCTGGTCCTGGAACGCCGTCACGGTCTCCGATGATGATTACTTTTTTACCCTTTAAAATAGCCATCTCTTCTCTCCTTTCTTGAAAAGTTTATATCGTAATGGCAAAACGCCAAATACGCGGTATAAATTTAGGCATTTAATGCAACGTACTTCTCCACCATTGTCTTAATGGATTCTTCTGTTGCAGCATCCTTAACTAATTCTTCGACCTTCTGGCCATCCTTATAAATCGCCATAACCGGAAGTCCGAGAATCTTCTGGCCGATTGCCAGTCTTCTTGCCTTTGTTGTATTTAAGGAAGTGAACTTCAGCTTTCCTTCATACTGATCAGCTAAAGAATGAACGAAAGGCATCAGTGCAGCACAAGGTACACATCCGTCTCCAAAAAAGTCTACGAATACATAGCCTTCAGCCTTTAATACTTCCTCTTCAAAATTGTCCTTATTAACTTCTAACATAATTCCTCCTTTTATATAAAATAATCTGTTTTTAAAAATGATGATGTACTCAAGAAAACGTATCTTCGAGGAATGATTACTCCATCTCGTTCAGATATTTCTCTGCCTGCGTTGCGGCAATTGCACCGTCAGCGGCAGCGGTCACAACCTGTCTTAAACTCTTCACACGAACATCCCCTACGGTAAATACACCGGGGATATTGGTGTGCATATCTTCATCAGTAGGAATATATCCTCTTTCATCCATCTTAAGATTGGTTCCCTGGAAAAGCTCCGTAGTCGGAATTCTTCCGATGAAACCGAAGATACCGAACATACCGTCTTCTTCACTTGCTTCCAGAACCTGCTCCTCGCCTGTAACTACGTTCTTTACCTTAATCTTCTGTAGGATATCGTCTCCGGAAAGTTCCTCTACAACAGTATCCCACATAATATGAAGCTTCTCGTTCTTGAAAGCCTTCTCCTGAATGGATTTTGCCGCTCTTAACTCATGTCTTCTGTGAATGAGCGTTACGGAGCTTGCAAACTTAGTCAGGTACATAGCCTCTTCTACAGCGGAATCTCCTCCACCGACTACAAATACGGGAAGGTCCTCAAAGAAGTTGGCATCGCAGGTTGCACAGTAGGAAACACCCTTTCCGAGGAACTCCTGCTCTCCCTTACATCCGATAGGACGAGGATTGGCTCCCGTAGCAATAATCAAGGTTTCCCTCATACGTTCCGTTAACACCCACAAGTCTCTTTACATCCCCCTCCAGCTCTACAGACTTGATTGTATCGTGTACACGATCACAACCAAAATGCTCAGCCTGCTCTGTCATTCTCTTAATCAGAGAAGGTCCGGACTCTCCTTCTACAATCTGTCCCGGATAGTTCTCAATAGAATCCGTGATTGCAATCTGTCCTCCATCCTGCCCCTTTTCGATAATACAAGTGGAGAGCCTTGCTCTACCTGCATAAAGGCCTGCTGCAAGTCCCCCCGGACCGGCACCTAAGATCAAAACATCATACAGCTTTGACATAGTCTTCTGAATCTCCTTCCCAATGCTTTATTATTTATTTTTTCTGCAAAAGCAGTAGAAACCCGTTTCAAATCAGTATCTCTATTATACACTAAGCAAAGTTCTAGGAAAGAAAATTTCCAAGTTATTCCTTTGTGTATTTACACTCTAGAGGTACTATCCGTAAAATAGCCAAATATGAAAAAATCCTTTTTTGCAAATCTCTTTTACAAAATCTTTTGGGTTCTCACCCATTCTGTTAATTCAGAACGAGATGTCGCACGCTTTGCGAGTGATACTCGTTAAGAATTGTAAGGGGCAGGGTTCCTGCCCCCTCGAATTCTGTTTAGTTCAATACAGAGCTTAAACTCCTGTACTAAACTTGCGTTTTTAAAGTTGATTTAAACTTTATAAATCGCAGATATCTTACAAGAAAATCATCCTTTACTTAAAGATGGTCTGCTTATCTACATCCACGGTGAGTGCATGTAAAGCTTTCTCTACGATCTTTCTTCTCAACGCCTTCTCTTCCTCAGGCTTTAAGGACGGATTACCAAGCGGGTGAGGAATAGCAATAGCCGGAACGATACGGTTTGCACCTACTGTCATGGAAATAGGTGTAACAGTACATACATGTACAACAGGAATTCCTGTAGCTTCGATACCTTTAACCATCGTTGCACCGCAACGTGTACAGGTTCCTCACGTACTGGTCAGAATGACCGCATCTACATGGTCTTTCTTCAGTTTTGCACCGATTTCCTCGGAGAACTTCTTAGCGGAAGCAACGGCTGTTCCGTTACCTACAGTAGTAAAGAAATAATCGTAAAGCTTTCCGATCTTTCCTTCCTTCTCAAGGTCTCTTAAAACATCCACCGGAAGAACTCTATCCGCATCCTGATTTGCGTAGCTCGGATCATATCCGCCGTGTGCAGTCTCATACGTCTCGGCGGTTAAATCATTTACTCCCTTGATGGAGTACTCGCCGTAACGAGTTGCGTTGGAAGACTCGATGTGGTCCGGATTTCCCTTCGGAACAATACCGCCGGAAGTAACTAAAGCGATAGTAGCCTTGGAAAGATCCCTTAACAGCAGGCATCGGATCTACACGGTCGAAGGACGGCATCGGATACTCTGTAGTAAATTCCTTGCCTGCAATCTTAGCAAGAAGCATCTTAACCGCACGCTTGGAACCTCTCTCCTCTTCGAAGAAGTTTACACGAATTCCTGCGGGATATATCCTTCTTCCTTGGAAGAACCGATATGCTCTCCGCGAGCAATCTTTAAGCCTAAAGGAGCCATCTTTTTAACGGCATCTCTCATGCCGGCAGCGCTGTTCTTTGTGGAAACAATGTAGACCTTGCTCTTTGCTTCATCAGCACCCGGGTTCTCTACATACATACCTGTAATAACAGGGATATGCAGCTCATCCTGAACGGCAACAGCGATGGTTGCGCAAGCAAATCCGTAACGACCGGCGTTAAATGCAGGTCCTGCGATGAATAAATCCGGCTTAAGCTCAGCAACCTTCTTTAAGATTTCCGGCTTTACCTTGTCTGTATTCTCACCAAAAACTGTCTCCGCAAACGATGGTTCCGATAATTTCAGCCTCATCGCCGAAAGCCTGCTGAAATGCAAGTCCCGGTCCCATTGGGCCCTCATGGTACTCCATTGGATAATCAGCCTTATCCTCTCCACCTACCTGAGCGAAGAACTGGTTAATATATTGTACAACTCTTAATTTTCCCATTTCTTTCTCCTTATCTTGCACTAAGCTTATTGAATCCTACCTCGGAAGTTGCACCGGTAATAACCTGTAACTCTACTTCCAAAGATCCGTCAGGCTTCAGTGTTGTATCACTTGCTCCTGCAATCTTTGTTACATAGTCCAGTGTACCGATCAGCTTATCGAGCTTCGGAAGGGTGATCAACTGGTTCGCATTTCCAGCAGTTACCAATGCATTTGCGGCAACATCCGCATCGGCAAGAGACTGAGACTTTCCGTCTCTTCCTGCATACTCATCGGTAACGATAACGGTCTTGATTCCCTCAGCCTCAATCTTCTTGCAGTTCATGATAAGGTCAGTATCCGGGTTTCCCGAATCCTTCCTCGGTGATGATTACCGCGTCTAAGTGAAGCATCTTGCAAAGCTTTGCAGTCTGGTTGGAGGAACGCTCCTTATCAGCAAGATAAACGTTCTCATTTGTAATGATATGTGCCACGAAATTGATGGTCTTTCCGTGCTCCTCGAAGAGATCCTCAATAACCGGGTTGTTCTCGTGAACATAGGTCGGGTTCTTATCACATGCAGAAACGCAGTTTCCGGAAATGATAGCTCCATCCATATCCTCTGTCGGATAGAGAATAGTCGGAAGAATCTTCTTCGCATCGACACCGTATACATAGGTGTCATGCAGCAGTCCCTGAGACTGTAACATCTGCACATAACCAACTCTCGGAAGATTCGGATATGCATTTGCTCCCTCGATAAGATCCAAGGTCTCATATACCTTAGTCTCATCCGGAGTCAACTCCTTAGCCTTTTCAGCGATAAATGTAGCAGTCTTAAGACCTGCCATACGAACAGCCTGCTCATACGCGTGAGACTCTGTTCCCTCTACCGGTTTACATACACAGGTTAAGTTAAGAGTCTTGGAGAACGGAGTGTACTCTGCGCCAAGTCCTGTCATATCGATGATTCCCTCTTGGAAACCAACAATCGGTCCTGCAGTAACCACCGCCATACCCTTTAAGCAGTAGGTCTTTCCTGATCCGACTGTTTCAACAGAAGAAATAACTCCCGGGAAAACGCCGCCCTTTCCTTCTACCTTTACTCTGGGCTCAATAACATCCTTAACCGGAGTGATACGAACCGACTCGCCCGGTTTAGCGATATCGAATTCTACTTCTTTGATCTTTTCTTCCGTAAGGAAGACCTCCGTAAGTTCCTTCTTCGACACATAGAGAACATGATCCTTAATCTCGGTTGTGTCTGCGAACTGGATGTCCTTGATGAAAATCTTACCTAATTCCAGTTTCACTTTTGCTACCTCCTTTAAAAAACTTTATGTTAATTAATGCAACATAAGCGACTCTAATCCGCTATCCAGAAGCGTCCAATCCAAAGTCTGAAAATCCTTCTGCACTTCTTCTGCATGAATACGATCCTTTTCCTCAAATTTCTCGCAGGTGTTTAAAGCATATTCAATCAAATCCAGAGATTTCATATCAAAGCCTTCTTCCGGTGTCTTATCCAAAAGAACCGACTCATATGGAGTTTCATTGGGCTTAATGGAACCGTCAAGAGGATGGGTCAGAATCTTTCCTCCCATATGCACCATATCCCTTACTCCCTTTAAAATATCCATAAATGAGATTTCTCGGAAATCAATTTCCACATCCGTATTCGGATACTTCTTAGGAAAATTCTCTTTCACAAGCGGGTTGTTTGTTACAATCACAAGGCTCTTCATCTCTTTTCTCCTTTCTTTACATAGAGAAACAAAAAACAGGGTCGGAGAAATAGCATTCCCACAACCCTGTTTCAATCCGATTCAGAGTCCCCAATATATCCATCCTTTTACCTGAAAGATTCATTGCGATAAGCAACTTGCCTCTTCGGTGGTTTGCACTCTCTCTGGATATATCTTGTTTTTTATTTAGTATAAAAAACAACATTCAGGCAGTTCGCCTTTGACTATATTTTAACGGAATCCTTTGTTAAATCAACCAAAACAGGATAATTATAGTCATCTTCTATGAGTATCGGCAAAGAAGGCTTAAAGAATTAATTTAAGAGCCGAAATACGGCATAAAATCTATAATTAATATTATTTATTTTTTTCTTAGCGAATGAAGGGAAAGCAAAAAAATCCCTTTATTTTTCACTTATAGAATTTATCTATTACACTTATGCAATATAGCTAATTGCAATTTTACATTTTAAAAATTTATTAGCTACTATATACATAACCCGAGACGAAAGTCAAAAAAATAGCTAAAGATGAAAAAAAGAGAGAGAAAAGGCATGAGTGAACATGTCTTTTTTCTCTCTTTTGTATAGATATTTTTCGCTCACCGACTGTACAATCCTAATCCGATTCAAAAAAATTTCAGCTATTCTCAGCACTGCATAAAACATTTTTAAAACTCAAAAAATTATACAAAATCATAAATCAAAATCTGTAGGAATTGCCAAGTTGTATTTCGAAGTGTTTTTAGCTAGTATTATTTGGTCAAAAAATAATTTTGTTTCCATAAAATCATTTTGGTCAGGAGGGGCTATATGAATGTAGAACAAAACAAAATGAATGAGTTATTTAAGTGGGATGGAAAGCCGGCTGTGGCTCCCACCATATCCTTGGCTTTTACAGCACCTTGTCGCCATGATTATCGGCTGTGTAACTCCGGCGATTATCATTTCCAACGTAGCAGGATTGGAAATAGGGCAAAGAATCATCTTGATTCAAGCATCTTTAACCATGTCTGCCGTTTGTACTTTCTTTCAGCTCTTTCCTATTAAGAAAGGATTTTTCGGAGCGGGACTTCCGATGATTCTGGGAATCAGCTTTGCCTATCTCCCCAGCATGCAGGCCATTGCAGGAGAAGGTGGCGGTGTAGAAACTATCGTAGGAGCTATGATGGTCGGCGGTATCGTTGCCGTAGTAGTAGGTGTTTTCGTAAAGAAGATTAGAAAGTTTTTCCCGCCGCTCATTACCGGTACCGTTGTGTTCACTATTGGTCTATCTCTCTACCCGACTGCCATCAACTATATGGCAGGTGGTGTTGCAAATAACGCTGAGTTAATTGCTAAAAAGGGACTTCCGGAATCCATGATTTACGGTTCCTGGCAGAACTGGCTGGTTGCTCTTATTACCTTGATTGCCGTAATGTGCTTCAGTACCTTCGGAAAAGGCATTTTTAAACTGGCTTCCATCTTACTCGGTATGGTAGTAGGTTATCTTGTTGCACTCGCCTTCGGCATGGTATCTTTCAAAGAAATCGGCACTGCATCCTGGTTCTCCTTACCGCATTTCTTACCCTTCGGTGTTAAGTTCAGCACCCCCGCTTGCATTTCCATCGGCTTGCTTTTTGCGATTAACTCCATTCAGGCAATCGGTGACTTTACAGCAACTACCATGGGCGGTTTCAACAGAGAGCCGAGTGATGATGAGCTTCGTGGCGGCATCATTGCCTACGGTGCAACGAACTTCCTGACTTCTTTCTTCGGAGGACTTCCCACAGCAACCTATTCTCAGAACGTGGGTATCGTTATCTCCAACAAGGTTGTTGCAAGAAGAGTATTTGCCACAACAGGACTGTTTATCTTAGCTTGCGGACTTTGTCCTAAGTTCTCCGCACTGCTTACTACGATTCCGCAATGCGTACTCGGAGGAGCAACCATTACCGTATTCTCTACCATTGCCATGACAGGAATCAAATTAATCACACAGGAACCTTTAACAGCACGCTCCACCACAGTAGTAGGTCTTGCAGCTGCAATCGGTGTAGGAATTGCACAGGCTCCGGCTTCCTTAGGACTCTTCCCGGTTTCCTTCACCATGATCTTCGGAAAGTCTCCTGTTGTATTGGCTACCATCATTGCGGTATTCTTAAATATCGTTCTTCCAAAAGAGAAGAAAGCATAAAGAGATCGTGTACCTATGAGCAACACTGATAAAAAAAACAGTGCTTAAGACCATTCGCGTCTTAAGCACTGTTTTTCTTTTTTATTGTATTTCAAGTATTTTTTTACAGCTCCTTTTTTTCCTTAACATTGCATATCCGGCAAGAGAAAGGAGAGATATTCCAAAAAGGGACGCCCACAGGCCGGAAAACGTTTCATCTCCCTGTAGAAACAGTTGATCTTCCTTGAGCATTCTTTCCGTTCGCGTCACGATTCGCACCAAGCACGTTTCCGTTCTTTTTGTCAGTAAAGATTTCCCTCAGTAGCAGATAGAAATACCATCTTCTGAAGTCATCGGACGATCTGCACCAAGAACTCCTCCCGGAACTTTGCGGAATAGAATTTCCCGGGATTAAAGATGTATCGGACGGTTTGGGATTTATCAGGGGTTCTTTCCGTAATTCCGTTTCCGCCATTGTTTGCCACTGCTTCCACCATTTCCGCTATTTCCATTGTTTCCGCCGGGATTTCCGTTCTGTCCGGGATTTGTATCTGTGGGTTGATTCTTCTTCTCTAGATCTGTGAACTGCACGGTGAGGAGAATTTTGTCATTTTCTTTTCCGCTTAGAGCGTCTTTTCCGGAAACGAAGTCCCGTCCGCTGTCACTTTGGACAGCCCCCCACTGAAAGGCATTGTGTAAATCGTAGGAATCTTCCTTCCACGAAATCGTATTGCTATTGCTGTTTATGTCTTCCTCCGAATGATCCCGGTACAGATACGAGGAAGTACTGTTCATATAGCCGACCAGAGTATTTTTGAATGGTTCCCTCCACGCTTCTTCTTGTTTCCTCCGCCGTGTCCGTTACGGTTCTGTTTCCGGATGCGTTGTCCAGACGAAGTCCTTTCGCCATAATCCGGATTTTTCTTTGCGGAATTTTTTCAAAGAGATTCGTAAAGCTTTTGCAGCGTACCTGTACTATGCTCTACGCCGTCCTGTACATCGAAATCCATCTGTAAAGAAACCTTATCCTTACTGAAGCTGGACTTCGCATAGTTAATGCGGTACAGCAGCGTATTCCCGTCTGCGCTTTTTAAAGGGTATAATGGGCTTTTGCGTCCTCACTGCTCTCAGGAACATAGAAGCTTCCGTTTAAATCCGTTCGAGAGAAAAGGTGGAGCGGAATCCCAGCTCTGCCTTCGCAGTCTTTACCAATGGGCTTTCATTCGAAACATTTTTCCACACCGTAAAGGGAAAAAAACTTTCCGAAAGTCTCCCGACTATTTGCAACCGCAGAGACATCATACTCTGCTTTTAAGATATAACTCTCTCCCGGTTTTTACGGTATGCGGTGCCGTATCCGTGCTGTCCATTCCTTCTGTAGAATCGTCTTTTCGCAATGGAGATCTCCTTTTATTATGAAGTCCTTGTTCTTTCGTGCCTGTAGAGCATCTTGAATATCACGGGAGGGGTGATGGTCAGGTGTATCCAGATCAAAGAAAGCGGAACCAAATGTAGGGAGAAAGGGTCTCTTCTCCCTTACTTTCTTCCGGAGAAATGTTTACTTTGATTTCCGTTTCGTCAGCACCAACTGGTGCGGTCTCCGGAATACCCAAAAAGGGGTCGTATTCGATATGGCGTCCCAAATAGAGGACTCTATCTTCGTACCTTTCATTTCATCGCTTGGTATCACCGTGTCTACGTTGTTCGGGAGGGTGGTTGACGGATCGACAGGTGTTTCCGGAACAGTTCCGACGGTGCTGCCTGTTCCTGCTGTGGCACTTGCGGTAATACTGTTCGTTCCTGTTGCGGGACTGCTTGTTCCTGCCGAGGCGGCACTTGCGACGGCACTGCCTGTTCCTGCTGTATTTTTCCGAAGCGGTAGCTGTACTGCCTGTTCCTGTTGTATTTTCTGAAGCGGTAGCTGTACTGCCTGTTCCTGCCGTGCTTTCTGAAGTATTCGTGCTACTTGTAGTGCTGTTATTTCCTACTTCTTCTGCACTGCTGACCATCGGTGTAGCGAGCAGTGTTCCGCTCATGACGAGTGTGACCAGTTTTAGGGATATTTTTCTTCTTTTTCATGCGTTCTCCTTTAATAATTCCTTTGCAATTATTTTTCTCATTTTTCTTATATTGTTCTTTAAGATATTTTTTTAATAATTATCAAGATTCCCTTCCTTTTATTGCTCCTTAGGATAACGAACAATAAACCGGAGCTTGATTTATTAAAAAAATAATTAATGTAAATAATTTGTAAAAAAATATACCCCTATTTTTAGCAATTGAAATATAAAGAAATCCACTTAATAAATGTAATTATTTTTGAATTGAATCGTTTATATTTAATTATATTATTATTTTTTATTAAACAAAAATAATAAAAAAACTTCACCCTGTCAAATTCATCATGAAAGTAGCTTACTGAACATTCGGTTTTCATACGATGCCTATATTATAGACGAGTAAAGAAGGCAGCCCGGTTTTCACCGGACTGCCTTCCAAATATGGATTAAAACTCTCCCCCTTCAATGCATTTCTGCAAGCTTGAGTTTAATGCAATTTACTTTTTCTCTTTTTTGTATTCTGCACTACATTAAAGAGCGCCAGTAGGGCCAATACGTTCGGGATTACCATAAGTGCGTTGAAGAAGTCGGACATATCCCAAACCAAGTTTACCTTCAAAGTTGTGCCGATAATGATACAAACCACAACGATTGCGGAATAAAGCTTTACTGCTTCCTTGCCAAACAGGTACTGAACATTCACAGCACCAAAGAAATGCCAACCTAGCACTGTAGAGAAAGCAAAGAAGAAAAGACAGAAAGCCACAAAGAAATGACCAAAATTACCAAATCCGGCCACAAAAGCCTGCTGAGTCAAGCGAATTCCGGTGAAAGCCTCTCCCGTTGTCGGATCAACCGTTCCGAGGATTCCGCTCGTTAAGATAACAAACACGGTTAAGTTCAATACTACGAAAGTATCGATAAATACGGAAACCATAGCGCAAAGTCCCTGTGCATCCGGGCACTCTGCCTTTGCTCTTGCATGAGCGTGAGGGGTAGAACCCATACCTGCTTCGTTAGAGAAAAGTCCTCTAGCTACACCGAAACGAATTGCCTGACGGATGGTGATGCCAGCTGCCGCTCCGACTACTGCCTGAGGATTAAAAGCTCCGATAAAGATGGATGCAATTGCTCCCGGAAGTGCGGAAATATGCATAACGATAAAGATTAAAGCGCCAACAATATAAATACCTGCCATGAGCGGAACAACTTTTTCCAACACAGCAGCAAGTCTCTTTGTACCGCCAAAGAAAATGAAAGCGGCAATGGCTGCTACAAATACTCCGATAGCCACACTGGGAATATTGACATTCATAACAGCAAATACTTCCTTGAACGCAGCACCAATGGAGTTGGACTGTACCATATTTCCCATGAAGCCGAGTGCAAGGGTAATAAAAATCGCAAAAGCTGCTGCCATTGCTTTTCCTAATCCACCCTTAAAAGCGGCTTTAATATAGTAAACCGGACCTCCGGTTACTTGTCCGTTTTTTTCCTCTTTATAAGTCTGCGCAAGAACAGCCTCACCGTAGATGGTAGCCATTCCAAAAAAAGCGGATACCCACATCCAGAAAATTGCCCCGGGTCCACCACTTACGATTGCTGTTGCCGCTCCGGCAAGGTTTCCTGTACCAACCTGAGCTGCAATAGCGGTTGCAATCGCCTGGAACGGAGACATTTCTCCTGTATCATGCTTCTCACCATTCAGATTGAAATGCCCGAAAACCAGTTTGAACCCCTCTCCAAAACGACGAAGCTGGATAAACTTCAGACGAAAAGTGTAATAAATACCTGTTCCACACAAAAGGATGATGAGCAAAAATCCCCACAAGAAATCATTCCCTTTGTTAATGATAGCATTTAAAGCATCCATATCTTTCTTCTCCTCTTCTAGAGTCGCTTTTTCTCTGAGATATTGTATTGTTTATCTCAAATCAGCGCCTCATCACTTAGACATTGTGATTGACCCTTTCATCAATCGCTCCCCGCCATTGGATCATCTTTTTCTTTCCGGAAACATAATAACAGCTGAAATAAGATAATGGTTCCCATGAAAGAAACTGTATCTTACCTCCTCTTTATTTTTTTATCTTATTTTCGAATTTGTTAAGATTTTTATCTATATTTCTCGTCTTTTTTTCAACAATATTATTGTATTTATAGGGATAGTCTATAGTAATTTTTTTATAAGGAATGTAGTTCTCCTGTAATTTTTAATAAAATGACTTTCTTAGTCCAGTTTAAAGAAATCTTCTCTTCGAATAAACTCTGCAAGTTTCGCTCCAAGATTCTTTTGCGCATCTCCTGTAAGATGCACTTTATCCGGATACCTTTCCAATGTAAGTTTTGCCGTATTAAAAGAAAGAATTCCTTCCGACTCACAATACACGGACAATGCTTCATTCAGTTGTCCATCCACAGTACTAAAAGGCGGCATAGGCTTTATCACCACTAAAAATCCAGACTCGGCGGACAGATATAGAGAATATTTTTCAGGAAGAAAGGGAATTTTTTCTTTTTCAAAGTCAGAAAAAAAGCCCTTAAGATGATTCAAAACTCTTGGAATATCCGGGCGACCATAGCTTAAAAAATCATTTACTCCCAAAAAAAAGATAAGGAAATCCTTACTTGTCAAGTTCTTACAGGCATCCTTAAAGTCTTCCCACTCAAAAGGAAGATAGGGAATACAACGCCCTACCTTGGCGTGGATAGAAAAAAATGAACCTCCGGAAAAAGCTTGCTCCAGCATCGTCGTGTAGCGCTCCTCCACCGGGAGCCTCAGATCCTGATGTTCCTCATTCGGAAGATAGCCGTAAGTTAAAGAATCCCCGTAAATAAGACAAGAGCGTTTTCTTTCAGTTCTGTCCTTCATGACATTCCCCCTCTTATTGATTTGATATTTATAGACGAGATACCGCACGCTATATAAGCGACACTCATTAAGACTATGAATTTCAAGTATCCGATTTCTATCGAACCTGAATTGTAATTAATTTCGATTCTTATTCTCCCCTATCCTTTTTGTAAAGCGTGCGAAGACATCGGCACTTAATGAGCACAAGCAAAGCGATGTGCGAATTTAGTACCGCTATGTCGTAGCCCGAGCGAGAGCGACTTTACAAAAAGGATAGAGGAGAAGAGATAAACGCTTATTTATGATTCAGCTCCGGGCCGGCCACTCTCTCCGCCTCTCCCGCAACTCTCTTCGTCATCTTCACCTTATCAAAATACTGAATCAGTGCTTTAGCGCACTTTCTGCTCGTTCCAAACTGTTCCTTCAAGCTTGCAATGCCGAGTATCTCATTTTCTGAAAAATAGCTCTTAAGATAGTCTTCCGCCTTGTCAAGATTCTCTTTTAAGATTAGAAGCTCAGGATCCTCTCCGACCTTTACAAGCTTCCCTTCCACTACCAAGTTTTGCAGAATGTCGAGGAAGTCCTCTTCCTTCGCTTTCTTTCGGTCGAGTTCTTCCACACGGGGAAGCATAAAGCCGGCTTCGGAAAGCTGGGACAAGATATTTGCTTCCATTCTTTGGTAGGCTTCGTCCTTGAAATCCGTTCTGTCTTCCAAAAGCAGGTATTCCCCCTCTAAACGCACGCCGGAAATAAAGGGGATGCAGGCATCAAAGAGGTTTTGCTTACTGTTCTTTAAGAGCTTTTCACGCATCTCCGCCTTCGGAATGCCGATTCGATAGGGGTGCTTTTTTTATAAAAAAAGCTTCCAGTACATGTTCCATTTCCGTACCGAGAATATACGCATTTTTCCTTATGCAGAAAATAGCGCTCCTTCTGCACAAGAACAGGGAAAACACGCTCTTCCCGAATCAAATTTTCCATGGCGGGCTCGATTTCTTCCTTCGAGTGGGAAATTCGCTTTGCGAGAGCCGGAATCGTATACAAGCTTTCCAGTTCTTCTCGAAGAAGGGTTTCCAGAACATCCTCTAAAGAGCCCTTATCCTTACTTAAAAGTTCCTGAATGGCATCGTCCGAGAAGCGCTTCTTCTTTCTCGCATTGGGTTCAAGTACCACGCCGCCTCCGATAGTTTCCACCGGACTGTAAAAGCGGAGAATAAAAGCGGTCGCCCCGCTTAAATACCGTTTCCTCTTCCAAAATAAACTCACAAAGCCCCTCTTCTCCCGGGCCGATTTCTTCCTTATCGAGAAGCACCACACGACAAAGAACTTCTTTCGTGCCGGACAGGAAATGCAGTCTTTCTCTGTTTTTTTCAGGCTTCTCTTCGTATCGGGAAGCATGCTCACTTTTCCGTCCATAAGAGTGGAATTCTCCATACTGTTTTTCCGCTGAAATAACGGAACCCTTATGGAGCTCTTCCTTCTTTACACCGGTTAAATTCAGCGCCACACGCTGTCCGGCTTCCGCAATTTCGGAGTCCTGCTCATGTACCTGAATGTTTCGAATCCGCGCTTTCAGCCCTTCCGGATAGATCTCCAGTGCATCTCCCTTATGAAGTGTTCCGGAAATAAGCGTACCGGTAATAATGGTTCCAAATCCCTGCAGGCTAAATACACGGTCAATCGGAAGACGCGGAATGCCCTTGGTATCTCTTTCCGGAAGAGCCTGTATCATTTCGGAAATCGCCTTTTTACAATCCTCAATTCCCTCTCCCGTAACGGAGGATACGCGAACCACGGGGGCATGTTCCAAGATGCTCCCTTTCAGCTCTTCCTTAATATCCTCTTCCATCATGGAAATCCATTCCGGATCCACAGTATCACACTTTGTCAGCACCAAGATACATTTTTCAATACCGAGGAGCTTCAGGATATCCAGATGCTCTCTTGTCTGCGGCATGATTCCTTCATCGGCGGCCACAACCACAAGTACCATGTCCATCCCCACTACACCGGAGACCATTTGCTGAATAAACTTCTCATGTCCGGGTACATCAATGATTCCGCAGCGTAAGCCTTCTTCCAAGTCAAACCAGGTAAAGCCCAGCTCAATCGTAATGCCTCTATCCTGCTCTTCCTTTAAGCGGTCTGTATTCCTACCGGTCAGCGCCCGAATCAGCGTTGTCTTTCCATGGTCTATATGTCCCGCTGTACCGATGATAATGTGTTTCACTCTAAAGCCTCCTGCATACTCTCTACTACTTTTTCTAATTCTTCTTCCCGAATCGTACGAAGGTCAATCCAGAAATCATCCTCCATAACTCTTCCGATTAAGGGCTCCTTTGTAAAATGCAGTTTCTTCTCCAGCTCCGGCACGCTGATTTTATGCGGGTGGAAGGATACGGCAAAACTGTCCATATAAGTATCCGGAAGAGAGCCGCCTCCCACCTGTGAGGTACAGGCACGAACTGTACAGTCTCCCGGTAAACGATTGTCCCGAAACAAGTTACATAATCTCTCCGCTCTCTCCTTTATAGAAGAAAGCGGTTCGGAAAGCATTTTCAAAACCGGAATCCGCTCTTCAATCCCCTCCATATGAAGATACTCTCTAAGCGTCATGGAAAGTGCCGCTACCGTAAACTTATCAATTCGGAGAGCTCTTGTCAGCGGATTTTTCTTCATGGCATCGATATACTTTTTCTTTCCTATGATAATGCCGGCCTGCGGTCCGCCAAGCAGCTTATCTCCGCTAAAGCAGACTACATCGACCCCCGCCTGAATCGCTTCTTGTACCATCGGCTCATGGCGAAGCCCGTACTTTTCCAGTGGCAAAAGTACACCGGAGCCCAAGTCCTCGATAATCGGGATATTGTGCTCCATGGACAGCGCCTTTAAATCCTTTGCTTCCACCGACTCCGTGAATCCCATGATACGGTAGTTACTGGTATGCACTTTTAAAAAAGCTTTCGTGTTTTCCGTAATTGCCTCTTGATAATCGGATAGATGAGTCTTATTTGTCGTTCCAATCTCCACCATCTCCGCATCAGACTGCGCGCAAACATCGGGAATCCGGAACTTCCCCCCTATTTCAATTAACTCTCCACGGGAGACAATAACTTCCCCGCCCTTGGCCAGAGTGGAAAGAATGAGCAGCACAGAAGACGCATTGTTGTTCACCACCATGGCATCCTCCGCCCCGGTAATTTTACAAAGCATCTCTTTCATATGAGAATAGCGCTCGCCCCTCTTTCCCTCTTCCAAGTTATACTCGAGGTTTGAATACGAAGAAAGAAGCGTCGCAAGCTCGGTAGAAATCTTGTGACTTAGCGGTGCTCTTCCGAGATTTGTATGTAATATCGTTCCGGTTCCGTTTAAAACCGGACGAAGTTTCAGTTCGATTCCCCGCTCCACGTGCTCCGCTATCGCATCCTCAATATGGTCAATTCTGCGCAGAATTTCGTCTTCTCTATCCTCTTCAGAGGGAGACAGTAATTTGATTTCTTCCCGAATCTCCTCCACCACCTCTCTCACCTTATCAGTCACATAGGAAAGACCGTAGTCTTGAATTAAATCCAGTACTTTCCCCTCTTCCAGTAGGATGTCCACCTTCGGAATTCTTCGGAATAAATTGTTCTTGTCCATATACCGCTCTTTTCTGTTTTAATGATGGAAAACGAGATACTGTGCTTTTCTCGCATGAAACTCGTTATAGACGAGATACCGCATACACTGCACACGATAAGCGTCCATAAAGATAATAAAATGATATAATCAATATATTATAGCAAAAAAGAGGAGAGGGAAAAAGCAGGACTTTAGCACAAATCTGTTAACTCGAATTTCACAAATATGTTAAATAAAATTACACAAATGTGTTAAATAAATTTGCACAAAAAAAGCATCTGTGTGAAATAGAACAACGAATATCTGTCTATGACGAAAAGGAAAAGCAAAGCCCAAAGACAGCACCACAGCCAAGTAGCTGATATCAAACAACCCCTCCCCTAACGCCATTCCAAACTCCCTTCTCTAACTATCTTAAGTGTTTTCTTATTTTTAATTCCTAAGCTGTAGCCTTATTCCGCCTCCACATGATACAAGGCATAGAAATAGCCCTTTTTCTCCAATAGCTCCGTAAAGTTCCCTTCTTCCTCGACTTTTCCGTTCTTTAATACGCATATTCTATCCACACGGCTTAAAATCCGGCTATCTAGGTCATGAAGAACCAGAATTTCCGTTGTATTTTCTATGTTTAGCAAAGTGTCCAAGACCAGATAAGTATTTTCCTTATCCAAGGAAGCCGTAATCTCGTCCGCAAGTAAAATGGGCGTTTTCCGAAGCAAGCTTCGCGCAATACTGATTCTCTGCCTCTCTCCTCCGGACAAGGCTGCTCCGTTTTCTCCACATAGATAGTCTAAGCCCTTTTCCTTTACGAGATTCCGAAGTCCTGCCCGCTCTATCACGGACTGTAGTTCCTCTTCCCGGTAATTCTGAAAAAGGCTGATATTCTCTCGAATCGTTCCGTCAAAGATAAAGACCTCCTGCTGGATGTAGGAGATTTCCTTGAAAATTCTGTCTTCTCCCAAATCCATAGTGTCCTGCCCCCCAATGCTGATTGTCCCGGACTGTGTTCTTTCCATGCCCATAAGGATTTTTAAAATGGAGGACTTTCCACTTCCGGAAGTCCCGAGAAGAACCACCTTCTCGCCCTCTTTTACCTGCAAGTTTAAGCCTTTAAGAACTTCTTTTCCTTCCGAATAGGAGAAGTAAATCTTATCAAAAATAAGCTCTCCGCGAAGCGAAGATTTCCATTCATTCGGGCTTTGCTTTTGCGCTCTTATCTCTCGTTCTTCTACTATTTTTTTATCTTCTATAGCACTTTTAATCTTCGCTATTTGTTCCTCTTTTACTCTATTGTTCTCCGGAGAATTTCGAGACTCTTCCTCTCTTTTCATTGTATCCCAAAACTTATCCGTAAGCCTGTACGCGGCCTTCGCTTCCGTAAGCATGGAAGGAAGTGAACTTAAAGGATCAATCAGATAATGGATAAGCTGTGAAAAGGCAATAACCGTCCCGATGGAAATGCTATGCCTAGTAAAGGCGATATAAGCAGATAGAAAGAGGATGGAAAGCCTTGTGATATAGCCTGAAATGGCCGCAAAGTAATTTACCTTTTCAGCGCACCTTTCCCGTTTCAACATCGTTTCTTCCGTTTTTTCGCTAACCGCTTCATGGAGTTTCGAAAAAATGGCTTCCACCTTATAGCTTTTAATAATGGTGAAGCCAATGGAAAAATCTTTTAAAAAGGCTAAATATTCCGCATTCCTAGTTGATAAGCGGTCCTCCAGCTCTCCCATATTTTTTCCGGAATACACAGCCGCAAAAAAAGGAATGAGGGAAAGGACGCAAGACATACAAGCTAAAAAGACGTTGTAACGAAGCATCACGATAACCGCGCCGATACCGCAGAAAATAATTTGTGTGATAATTGGAATCTGATCGAGAAACTGCTCTTTTATCTTCATAAGGTCATTACTTAATGCGGAAAGATATACAGAGCTATTTGAAGAATAAAAATCCGCAACCTTCTTTTTCAATAAATAATCACAAGCAAAGTTTCGGTACTGTAAGACCGCTTTTAGTACTGAATTTTTGTTCTAAAAAAATAGGTCGCTATAGCGGAAAAGAACTCCATCGAAAAAATACCGGCAGTAAGAAGAATAATCCCCTTTAAAGAATATTCCCTACTTCCCGATAAATAATCAATCAGAATCTGAAAAAGCTGCGGTACAGAAAGAATCGCCAAAGATAAAACACTTGTTCCAAGCACCGCCATAAATAGATTCAAAGTATTATTCTTAAAAAAATTCCGACTAAGCGGATTAGATTTCAAGATCATAAAAGTACAGGCTGCCTTTCCTTTTTCTATCCCATGATACAGGTCCAATATGATTTAGAATAGCATAAACTGATATGTAAAAAAACTATATAGTTTAACCTCCGTATAGCTTTTTAAGAACCCTGATTTTTAATATTTTAATACTTTAATGATACAATTAATTTAATTTATTGCTTTTAACAGTACCTCTTAGTATAGTATCATTAATAGTTATAATGACATTTGATAAATACCGGGAGAATTCCATGAACAAATCATTTAATCGAATCATGTCAGTAGTAAGTGTACTTGTTTTTACTATTTTTCACATTCATTTCCGTCCCTCGCTTTCTAAGTGAAAACTTAAGCTGTTAAAAATAAGGATTCAAATCAATGGCTAACAAAAAAATTTACTGAAACTAAGATTTCTCTTCTATCCTCTATTAGCAGTCTGTCTTTTTTTCTAATTGCACTAAAGCCTGCCGGCCGTTTTCTGCAAATAGAGGATGATTTAAAAAGAGCTTAAAGGAAAAAAATAAGCAACAAAACTATTGAATATCGCAGTGAAAGAGGCTTTGGAAACGATCGTCTGGACATTTATTCCTTTACACTTCCTCCGGAGGCTGTGCCAAATCAATTCTTTTTCTATCTTAGAAAGCCAAGATAGCTTTTTTTCAAAAATAAATTCAGACGAAGATGTAAAGGATAGAGTTTTTGACCCTAATCGATATGCTCCCAAAAAAATGATCATTTAAGAAACAAACTGGAAAACTTATGCAATGAGGAGCCACGATTTCGTTATCAAAGCACATTGGGGACTGAAAAAAATATATATTATCAATAAAGATCATGAAAAAGGATATTGCCTGATTAGCGAGATTTAAAAAGAAGGGGCTGTAAAAAAATCAAAATGATAAATAAATTTTCAGCAATATAGGTCTGAATGTGGGGTAGTCTGAGCCCGTCGGTACTTGCGAAAAAAACAAGAGAAACGCAGTTTTTCGCTTAGTATCCGTTACGAGGCGAAGCTAGCGAAGCGTGCCCCAAGTTCAGACCTATATTGCTTAGAAAAATATTTTGATTTTTTACAGCCCCTTCTTTTTTTATTTCTCTGCTGTTTGTAAACGAATCAAAGCTCTATAGAGTTTAGCCTGTGCACGAACTCGCGCTTCTTCGGAGCTTTCCTCCTCGATGCGCTTTTCGGCCTTTGGCTTTAGCGCGCTCTGCACGCTCCACGTCGATTTCATCACTCCACTCGAAAGTGGTCGGAATCAATCTGCAGTGGTTATCCATCATGGAAAGCATACCGCCGATGCAGGCGCCCTTTTTCTCGGTACCGTCCGGAAGAATGACCTTGGCTGTTCCCATCCCCACTGCAGTGCAGTAGTTAATGTGGTGCGCCATAATGGCTAAATCTCCGGTGATACTGCGAAGGCTCAGTCTCTCCACTTCTCCCTTGAACTTTTCTCCGTCCATAGAAACAATCTCTAACGGGAACATTGCCATAAGCGTCCCTCCTTACTGTTTCTTTGCTTTTTCAAAGACTTCTTCAATCGTTCCTACCAAGAGGAATGCGGACTCGGGAAGTTCATCACATTCTCCGTCCAGAATCATCTTAAAGCCGCGAATGGTTTCCTTCAAAGGAACATACTTTCCTTCGAGTCCGGTAAACTGCTCCGCTACGGAGAAGCTCTGAGACAGGAAGTTCTGAATCTTTCTCGCACGGTAAACAGTAATCTTATCCTCTTCGGAAAGCTCATCCATACCCATGATGGCGATGATATCCTGTAATTCCTTATAACGCTGTAAAACCTGCTGTACTCCTCTTGCTACCTGGTAGTGCTCTTCTCCGACAACTTCCGGAGTCAGAATACGGCTGGTAGAATCCAAAGGATCCACTGCAGGGTAAATACCCTTTACTTGCGATATCTCTGGAAAGTACGGTCGTCGCATCCAGGTGCGTAAAGGTTGTTGCAGGAGCCGGGTCTGTTAGGTCATCCGCAGGCACATAAACTGCCTGAACGGAAGTAATAGAACCCTGCTTTGTGGAAGTGATACGCTCCTGTAAAGCACCCATGTCGGTTGCCAGAGTCGGCTGATATCCTACGGCGGAAGGCATTCTTCCGAGAAGTGCGGAAACCTCCGATCCTGCCTGCGTAAAACGGAAGATATTGTCAATGAAAAGTAGTACGTCCTGATGCTTTACATCACGGAAATACTCCGCCATAGTGAGACCGGAAAGTCCGACTCTCATTCTTGCTCCGGGCGGCTCATTCATCTGTCCGTAAACTAGGGCTGTCTTATCCAAAACGCCACTTTCCTTCATTTCCCCGTAAAGGTCATTACCCTCACGGGTACGCTCTCTACACCGGTAAATACGGAAATACCGCCGTGTGCTGTTGCGACATTGTGGATTAACTCCATGATTAAAACGGTTTTTCCTACACCCGCACCGCCGAAGAGACCAATTTTACCCCCCTTTGCATAAGGGCAAATGAGGTCAACTACCTTAATACCTGTCTCCAGGATTTCCGTTGCGGGAGTCTGCTCTTCAAAGGAAGGAGCCGGACGATGAATCGCCCATCTTTCCTCTGTTTCGGGAGCCGGCTTCTCATCCACCGGTTCACCCAAGATATTAAAAATTCGTCCTAAGCAGCCGTCTCCGACAGGCACCGTAATGGGGCTCCCCGTATCAACTGCTTCTGTTCCTCGTACAAGGCCATCCGTTGAGCTCATGGCAACGCAGCGAACCGTGTCATCCCCCAACTGTTGTGCTACCTCACAAATCAGCTCCTGTCCGTTAAGCTGAATGGAAATGGCATTTAAGAGAGCTGGCAGTTCGCCTTCCTGGAATCGAATATCCAGAACGGCGCCCATGACCTGTATGACCTTTCCTACATGTTTCTCTGTCATGTATTTCTCCTCTAGCTATCCTATAACTCTTCCGCACCGGCAACAATTTCCGTAATTTCCTGGGTAATGCTTGCCTGTCTGGCTCTGTTATAGAACAGACTCAATTTATCAATCATCTCTCCGGCATTGTCCGTAGCCGCTTCCATTGCAGTTCTTCTCGCCGCAAGTTCACTGGCGACAGAAGTGCAAACACCGCTATAGACGAGTCCGGCAAGATACTCCGGCACTATCGCATTAAAAACATCCTCTCCACTCGGTTCATAAAGAATCAAGTTTCGGATTGCCTTCGCCTCTTCTTCACTCTCCTCTTTCAGGTCTGAAAGGGGCAGGAGGGAAAGGCTGTCTACCTTCTGGCTCATCATGGAAATAAAGTCTGTATACAAAAGAACAATATGTCCAAACTCCCCTTCACGGTAGGCTTTACAGAGTTCTTTTCCTATGGCATAGGTATCGGAGACATTCAGTTCTCCCACCAAACTATAGTTTTTCATTCACAATGCTGTAATGTTTCTGCCTTCCATACTCAAGGGCTTTCTTTCCTAAGGGAAATAAAGCGAAATCCTTTCCCTTCACTTCTTCCTCAAGAGCACGGAAAAGGTTCGCATTGTAGCCTCCCGCCATGCCTCGGTCACCGGCAATCAGCACATAGCACCATTTTTCCGATGCGTTTCTCTTCACATAGGGAGAAGAAAAAAATCGGTGTTGCCGTTTGCGATTTCCGACAGGGTTTTTCTTCAGAGTTTGGAAGTACGGCTTCGTATTCTCCGCCCTCTCCTTCGCTCTTCTTAACTTGGAAGAAGCTACGAGTTCCATTGCCTTGGTAATCTGCATTGTGTTTTGAATGCTTTTAATACGGAGTTTCACGGACTTCATATTTGCAGCCATGTTTTTCTCCTTTTATCTCTACTTCTACAGTCTCTTTAAAAATTCCTCTGTAAAACGCTCCAAGGAAGAATTTAACTTCTTCTCCGTATCCTCTTCCAGCTTTCCGGTACTTACGATAGCCTGCATAGTATTAACCGCCTCCGCATCGGAATCAAGGAAATGATACAGCTCTTCTTCGTACTTCTTGATATCCTTTACTTCCACCTTGCTTAAAATACCGTGTACTACGGCGTAGAGGATAGCTACCTGCTTTTCTACAGGAACGGGATCACCCTTGCCCTGCTTCAGTACTTCCACGATACGTTCACCTTGTGCCAGTCTTTGCTTGGTATCCTGATCCAGGTCTGATCCGAACTGGGCGAAGGATTGCAACTCTCTAAACTGAGAGTAAACAAGCTTCAAGGTACCGGCAACCTTCTTCATAGCCTTAATCTGTGCGTTTCCGCCTACACGGGATACGGAGATACCGGGGTTAACCGCCGGCATGATTCCGCTATGGAAAAGCTCGGTCTCGAGGAAAATCTGTCCGTCTGTAATGGAGATGACATTGGTCGGAATATAGGCCGATACATCTCCTGCCTGTGTCTCAATAATCGGAAGCGCCGTAAGGGATCCTCCTCCAAGCTCTTCGGAAAGCTTAGCCGCTCTCTCCAAGAGTCTGGAATGCAGATAGAAAACGTCTCCGGGATAAGCTTCTCTTCCTGGCGGTCTTCTGATCAGAAGGGAAATTGCACGATATGCTACAGCATGCTTACTCAAATCATCATAAATAATCAGGACGTGCTTTCCCTGATGCATGAAATACTCGCCCATCGCGCAGCCCGCATACGGTGCGATATACTGCAAGGGGCTCGGCTCGGAAGCGGTTGCCGCAACAACGATGGAATAATCCATAGCGCCGGCATCCTTCAATTCATTCACAAGAGCGGTAACCGTAGACCTCTTCTGTCCGATAGCGACATAGATACAGATTACATCCTTCCCCTTCTGGTTGATAATGGTATCGATAGCAATCGTTGTCTTACCTGTCTGTCTGTCGCCAATAATCAACTCTCTTTGTCCCCTTCCGATAGGAATCATGGAGTCAATGGCTTTGATTCCCGTCTGCAAAGGCTCTTTAACCGGCTGTCTTTTGATAATGCCGGGTGCAGGACTTTCTACAGCACGGAACTCCGTGCTCTCAATGGGGCCTGCTCCATCAATAGGCTGTCCGATGGCATTCACTACTCTACCAATCAGAGACTCGCCAACCGGTACAGAAACAACTCTTCCTGTACGCTTTACACTCTGTCCTTCCTTGATTCCCACATCGGAACCGAAAAGGACAGCGGAAACACTGGTTTCTTCCAAGTTCTGCGCCATACCGAAAGTACCGTCACTAAACTCCAGAAGCTCACCTGCCATACAGTTTGTAAGGCCGGAAACTCTGGCAATACCGTCACCAACCGTAAGGACGGTGCCGGTTTCATTTTGTACGATAGCATTTTTGGTAATATTTAATCTGGCTTCGAATGACCTCGGATATTTTTTCTGGTTTTAATTCCATTCTATGCCCATCCTTTTTACAAGACTACTTCATTTACATTTTTCCGTATCTCTTTTAATCTGCCGGAAACGGTACCGTCTAAGGTCTTTCCGTCGACTTCCACCTTGAGTCCCCCTAAAACCTCGGGGTCAATCTTCTCCGACAGGATAATCTTCTTCCGGCAGAGCTTCTCCAGCTTTTGTAATCAAAAGCTCGCTTTCTGCTCTTCACTTAAAGCTACAGCACTGACCACAAGAGCATCGGTAATTCCCTCATCCTCTTGATATCGCTTTTTGTATGTTTTGTAGCACTCGGAATAGCACCTGAGCAGGCCCTTTTCCAATAAAACCTTTAAAAAGTTTAAAAGATAAGGCTGTAAGTCTTCCGAAAAAGCCTGATCTAAAAGAGATAGTCTTTCCTTCTTAGGAATAGACGGCTCCAGCAAAAGACGGATATAATCAGGGATTTTTCCCGGAAAAGAGCCTTAACAAGCTCCATTTCCTCCAGAACTTCCTTCGTAATCTTCTCTTCCTTTGCTAAGTCATAAAAGCTCTTCCCATACAAAGCGGACGACTGATTCATGATGCCTCCTCTACATTTTGTAAGAATTCATCAATTAAAGCCTTATGATCATCTTCGTGAATTTCCTTCTCCACGACTTTACCGGCAATGTCCATAGCGAGGCTTCCGATTTCGTCCTTCACTTCATTCAAAGCTTTCTTTCTTTCCAGACGAATATCCGCTTCCGCTTTTGCCTTGATGGAGCTTGCTTCAGCCTGTGCCTCTTTAATCATTTCCTCCGCACGGATGCCTGCATCCTTCTTTGCGTCTTCAATAATACGGCTGGCCTCACCTCTTGCATCGGACATGCTGCTCTCATATTCCGCCTTAACAGCTTCCGCATCTTCCTTTGCTTTCTTTGCCTCTTCTATATTCTGATTCGCAAGCTTCTGTCTCTTCTGTAAAACCTCATTGATTGGCTTAAAGAGGAAGCGTTTAATCAGATATACTTGAATAAAAAGGTTCAAAATCTGGGCAATGAAGGTCCACGGTATGATGGTTACCAACTGTTGCGATTCCATCCTTTTTCTCCTTTCTATCTTCTATCTAGGAAAATCATCCTATTATGCAAGGAAGTTCATGAACATTCCGGGTGCAACGAAGATTAAAAGAAGACCGGTAACGAAACCGTAGATACCCGTGGTCTCTGCGATAGCACAACCAAGGAGCATGGTGGAAGTAACATCACTCTTGCATTCCGGCTGTCTTCCGATGGCTTCCAGAGCCTTTGCTACGGCGTTACCTTCTCCAATACCGGGTCCGATACCGGCAATCAATGCTGCTCCTGCACCGATTCCACAACCTGCCAATGCAATACCTTTTGCCAAAAATTGAAAATCACTCATTGTTTTCCTCCTAGAAATTCATTTCCTATACTAAACAGGCTCTCATTTGTCCTGTTTATTTTAAAATAAGCTTATTAGTTCTGCAGTATTTATTCTCTTTGCAGTATTAACTCTTCTGCAGTATTTATTCTTCTACAAATTTATCCTTCTGCAGTATTTATTCTTTTACAGTATTTATCTTTCTGCGGTATTCTCTTCTGCCAACTTATCCTTCCGCCGCATTGGCGATATACATAATCGTGAGCATGGTGAAGATAAATGCCTGCATGGCTCCGGAGAACCAGTCAAAATAAAAAGATAAAATAGCCGGTAAACCTACACTCAAGATAGGAATATGGGATAAAAATGCTCCTACAGCACCCGGAATCAATCCCAGTAATGCGGATGACGCGAGCGCGAGTGCAGCGTAAATCAGTCCGTTAATAACGATACCGGATAAAATATTTCCAAAATGACGACATGCCATACTAATGGGGGTAGCAATCTCCGAAAGGATATTGAAGGGTGTCATGATGAAAATCGGGGTAGTAAAGCCCTTTAAGTAGCCTAAGAATCCGCCGGCCTTAATCTTATTTGCCGTAATCATCGTAAATACGACAACCGCCCAGGCCGCTTCCGTTGACAAATCCGCCGTGGGACTTCGTAAGCCCGTCAAGCTGATTAAGTTCGAAACAATACTCGTTCCAAAGAGAGCCGCCACAAAAGGAATCATCTTGTCAAAACGATTGCCTCCCGTATTGGTCCGAACAAGATTGTTCGCACTTTCCACAATCAACTCGGCAATTGCCTGCCTCTTACCGATATTTTCCACCTTCAGATTTCTTGTCAAAAAAATGCAGAGACCGGTAATAATGAGCATAACCACCCAGCTGACGACTAGGGTTTCCGAAAGCAAAAAGTCCCCTAAAACAGGAATCCCCGTAGGAATTTTTAAGAATATCTTTGCACCGGAAATATCAAAATTCATACTCTAGTTTTCACCTCCTTGTTTTTTTGATTTTTTTCCCTTTTTTTCCACTCTACAATTCCTCTTATTCTGAGAAATGCTCCCGGAAAAAGTAAAGGAATAATACCCGGTACGGCTTGAAAGCAAGGTGCCACAATAGCAAGAATAATCCAACCAAGCTGCAACATGGTACGTTTTCGGTAAGAGAGCCGCATCCTCTGGTAGGCCTCTTCCTGATTTTCTACGCTAAGAACACTCTGAACCGTAATCCCCATAAGCAAAAAATTCATTACAGCCACAACTGTTCCAAGCAGTCCGGACAAAATCACCCGATAATCAAAGCTCACTTTCTCCGGAATAAAATGGTGAAGAATAAAAATGCAAATCCACATAATAAGCGTGGCTATGCCGCTTTGCACGGCAATCTGCAGACTTTCCTTCTTCACAGTTTCCTGAACCCTCATTTTTCTTCCTTTCCATAGGTAAGAGACTTTCGCAATAAACAGAACATCCTTCTTCGGACAGATTCTCTCCTTCTCAGGATTTATGTTCGTTAAAAAGCCTTGTCCTTACTTTTCTTTTCTTCCTCTTCCTTTTTACAAACGGAAAGGTAGACTTTATATGCCGTCATACATGAACCACCTAAGCCAAAGAAAAAAGCGGGAATGTATATCCAATAGCCAAGAGAAAAAACTTCTCTTAAGCGATATACCAAAAATAGGCAAAGTAAAAGCGGCATCGCAAGGGATAGTCCTAACTGTGTCAGAATCGACAGATTCTTTAAGGCCTTTGACCATTCCTTCATGCCACCCTCCTTGATTAAGAGTCTATAGTTTTTCCTATAGATTCTTCTCCTTCTTACTCTACACCTCACTCTCCATCTATTCGAAAGTGAATGTGACAAAACAATATCATTTTGATTCTACACTAGCCAAAATGATTATTCAAGAAGCTAAGCAGTAGATTACTATAGTAAAATGCAATATAAGGGCTCTAAGAAATCTGTACGCTCTATAATATCGTCATAATTTGAGATTTTAAAAGATATATATAAAATAAAATAGCTTGTGAAACAGTTTCTTTTCCGCTTCACAAGCTATTCTTATACTCCGGGTTTCCTAAGCTGCATTACGCTTTTTCCATTGCGACTTTTGTTTCTTCCTTCTTCGGTCTCTTTCCGGTAATTGCGGAGGTTGGGCACTTCTGTGCACAGATTCCGCAATCTTTACACTTCTCATTCATCACTGCAAGATCATCAATGACATGAATGGCATCGAAAGGACAGTTTTTCTCGCACATTCCACAGGCAATGCAGCCGATGGAGCAGGCATCCTTAACCTGTTTTCCCTTCAAGTGATTTTTACAAGAAACGATATGCTTTTTCTTGTACGGCACGAGAGCAATTAAGGACTTCGGACAAGCCTTTACGCAGGCACCGCAGGCAGTACATTTTTCTTTATCTACCACCGCAACACCGTTAATTACATGAATGGCATCGAAGGCGCAAACCTTTACGCAGGAGCCGTAGCCGCAGCAGGAATAAGGACAAGCCTTCTCCGTTCCGCCCGGAACCACCACAAGGTCATTGCAATCGGCAATTCCGCTGTAATGTGCCTGCTGCTTTGCCTTATCACAGTCGCCCTGACAATGCACATGCGCTACTTTTTTCACGTTATCCGTAGAAACAGAGTTTGTTCCCATAATGGCTGCAATCTTCTCCGCAACAGGAGCTCCGCCTACAGGACACTGATTGACCGGAGCTGTACCCTTTGCAATCGCCTTTGCACATCCGTCACAGCCGGGAAAACCGCAGGCTCCGCAGTTACTTCCCGGGAGAGCGGCGCGAACCTCCGACTCTCTCTCGTCTACTTCTACTTTAAATTTTTCCGAGGCAACGCCTAAGAATAAACCCAATATCAATCCGGTTGCTCCCACAAGGCCTGCGGCAACCAGAATCAGAGTAGTCATTAAACTCATAATCCCTCCTTAAATTAATCCGCCGAAGCCGAAGAAAGCAATCGCCATAAGACAAGCTGTAATCAAAACGATGGGTGATCCCTGGAAAGAATGAGGAATACGATCATTTCCTTCGATAATATTTTCTCGTATCCCCGCCATAAGAAGGAGTGCCAAAGCAAATCCCACCGAAATTCCCAGTCCATAGACAAAGCTCTCCGCCAAGTTATAACCATAAGAGACATTGTTTAAAGCTACACCAAGTACCGCACAGTTTGTCGTAATCAAGGGAAGATATACTCCCAAAGACTCGTAGAGAGAAGGAATATTTTTCTTTAAAAAAACATCTCTACAAACTGCACAAGAGCGGCAATCACCAAGATAAATACAATGGTGTTTAAATATTCCAGACCGTCCTTTAAGCCAAGGGCCTGACAAAGCGGGCCGGAAGCCGCAAGGAAAGTCACATAAATCCCGTGTGTAATGACGGACGCGATTACAATAACGAAAATAACCGCTCCTCCCATACCTTTTGAGGACTCCGTCTTCTTGGAAACACCGAGGAAGGGACAGATTCCCAAGAATTGGGAAAGTACTACGTTGCTCACCAAGGAATACTTAATGGCAATTAAGAGTAAGTCTTTCATACCGTCTCCTCCTTCTCCTTATTTTCCGTCTTACAATCCGAGAAACATCCCATACAATTTCCGCTACATACGAACTCGCTCTGCACGGCATCTCCGTTCGTCGCGGAGGGCAGACGAAGTTTGTTTTGGATCGCGGTCAGCATCGCCAAAACGAGGAACGCTCCCGGTGCCAAAACAAAGATACTGATATTGTACGCTTCCGGAATGATACGAAAGCCGAAAATGCTTCCGGATCCGATAAGCTCACGCACCGTACCGATAATCACTAATGCAAAGGTGAAGCCGAGTCCCATACCGAGTCCGTCGCAGAAAGAAAGTAAGGGTCCGTTAAAGAGTGCATAGGACTCTGCTCTTCCTAAAAATAATGCAGTTTACCACAATAAGCGGAATATAAATTCCCAGCGCCTCATATATAGATGGCACATAGGCCTGAATAAGGAGCTGCACAATGGTCACCAACGATGCCACTATAACAATTTCTCCGGGTAATCTCATTCTCTCCGGAATGACCTTTCTTAAGGCGGAGATGACCAAGTTCGAAAACATCAGAACTGCCAGCGTGGAAAGTCCCATTCCAAGTCCGTTCATCGAACTGGTCGTAGTTGCCAAAGTCGGACACATTCCCAGCATGATGATAAAGGTCGGGTTCTCTTTAAATATTCCGTTTGTAATTCTTTTCTAAATATTTATTCATAATCCCTCCCTACTTTTCCGCATATTCTTCCACAAACTCTGTGGCAGCATTGACTACATTGGTGACAGCGGTACTCGTAATCGTCGCACCGGATATGGCATCAATTTCATTTTCACCGGCTCCGCCGCCCTTCTTTACGGAAAGCTTCGTGCCTTTTCCTTTGAACTGCTCATAGAACTCCGGAAGAGTCGCCTTCTGTCCAAGGCCGGCAGTCTCAGGAAGTGTCTCCGGGAAGGAAATGCCCGTCACCTTTAAATCACTGCTTACCCCCACTACGACCACAACCGCTCCGCCGTAGCCGGCAGCTTGTCCCTTAAGTACATAGCCTACAATATTTCCGGACTCATCCTTCGCAAGAATGGCTTCCGAAAGACTTGCATTACCGTTATTTGCAGCAAGTTTTCCCTCCGTTGTTGCCTGTTCCAGCTTTTCCTTAAGACTGTCCGCATCATAATCATGTGCATCGAGAACTACTTTATAGGCAGCATTCGTCTTCTGTCTGATGGCTTCCGAAATAGTATCTTTTGTTGCTCCGTAAACCGCACCGAGAAGCAAACCGGAAATGAGGGTAATTGCCGTTAAAACAAGTGCATCTTTGATAAAGGAATCTTTCTTCATCTTATTTACCCTCCCTTCCAAAATGCCTTCGGGACTGTCTTATTATTGATAATCGGAACTACAATGTTGGAAAGGATAATCGCGTAGGATACTCCCTCTGCCGATCCGCCATACAAACGGAAAAAGCCCGGTTAAAAGACCGGCAAGAACAGCGAAAATCACTTGTCCCAGGGGTGTAATCGGAGAAGTTACATAATCCGTCAGCATAAAAAAAGGCACCAAAGATCAGACCTCCGCCAAGAATTTCCGAAAAGAGATACTCGGGACTTGCCCCTCCCTTTCCGAAAAAGTAAGGTAAAAAGGGCAACTGTTCCGATATAAAGTAAAAGGCATCTTTGGAGAAATCACCTTCCGAATAATTAAGTAGAGTGCACCGATAAGGAGACAGATCTTCGAAACTTCTCCGATTGTTCCCGGAATTCTGCCAAGGAACATATTCATTAAATCCGGTGTTGCTGTGGGACTCGCCTTTAAAACCGCAAGCGGTGTCGCGGTAGCTACTGCATCCGTTCCCACTCCGGTAAAGGTTGTCATCTTTCCCGCAAAGGAAATGAGAAGAAAACAACGTGCCGCAAGAGCCGGATTCATAAAGTTAGCCCCCAGCCCTCCGTAAAGCTGCTTCACCACAATAATGGCAAAAACAGATCCGACAATAGGAATCCAAAACGGAATGTTCGGCGGACAGTTTAAAGCAAGAATCATACCCGTTACCGCTGCAGACCAGTCATTCGTTGTCACGGGAAGCTTCATCGCTTTTTGGTAAATCAGTTCTGTTAAAACAGCTGCCAATGTAGTCAAAACCACAACAAAGAAAAGCATGGAAACCCCATTGCAAACTACCGTAAATCGCTGTTGGAAGCATGGCAATCACAACATCCCGCATAAGTTCTGAAGAACGCACATCCTCTCTAATATGGGGACTGGATGAAATTTGTAACATTTTTCATAATTTAAGCTTCCCCTTTCTTTTTCTTCTGCGGCTTTCTTTTTCCGCTGCGGCTTTTTCTAGCCATTTCCGACTTGATTCTTCTCTTCATTTCTTTAAAGCCCTGTGTCAAAGGCCGTTTTGCCGGACAAACATAGGCGCAACATCCGCATTCAATACACTCTGTTCCATAGAGAGCCGTGAAGCGATCGATATCCTTCTGTAAAACAGCCTTCATCATCATAACCGGCATCAAATTGGTCGGACAAGCAACAGCACAACGACCGCAGTTAATGCAAGGGGTAACAGGCTCTTTTGGAAACCTGATCTTCTTTAAATGCCAAAATCGAGCTGGAATTCTTTGTCACGGGAACATCCAGCTTAAATAAAGACATCCCCATCATAGGTCCTCCGGAAATGATTTTTTTCCGGCTCTTCAGTAAATCCGCCCGCAGCATCCACAAGTTGCTGATAATTGGTTCCGAGAGGTACACGGAAGTTTCCGGGATGCGCCACAGCGTCTCCCGTAACCGTAAGAATTCTTCTTACGAGAGGCTTTGATTCGCAAACTGCCTCATAGATCGCAATAAGCGTATCTGTATTGTTTACCAGTACGCCCTTATCTGCCGGAAGAATAGAGAAATTAATCTTTCTTCCGGTAACAGCATAAATCAGCTGGCGCTCGCCTCCCTGCGGATAACGAGTTTTTAAGGAAACCACTTCGATATTCGCTTCATCTTTCGTCATCTCAGTCAAGATACGAATGGCTTCCGGCTTATTGTCCTCTATACAAATCTTTCCCTTCGCACTTGGGAAGAGGGAAAGTACGACCTTTAAACCGCCAATAAGCTTCTCCGGTGTTTCCAGCATATCGCGGTAGTCGGAAGTGAGATAGGGCTCACACTCCACTGCATTAGCCAAGAAATAATCAATCTTATCCGGATTCTTCGGGCAAAGCTTCACGGAAGTAGGAAATCCTGCTCCGCCTAAGCCTACGATACCGGCATCTTTTACAATCTGCACGATTTCTTCTTTAGAAAGCTTGGTATAATCTCTCTTCTCTCCAAAGCCCGGAATCGTCTCATATTCTTGGTCATTCTCTACCACAACAGACTCCACCATGCTACCGCCTACGGTCAGTCTCTTTTCAATGCTCTTCACCGTACCGGAAACGGAAGAAATCACCGGGGCAGAAATAAAACCTGTCGCTTCTGCTATTTTCTGTCCCATCAGCACTCTATCACCCTTTTGTACAAGAGGTGTTGCAGGAGCACCTATATGCTGAGACAGGGGATAGACCATCAGCCCCTCAGGACGCAAATCGACAATGGCTTTATCCATCGCCAATTCTTTTCCATCATAGGGGTGGACACCACCCTTAAAAGTGGAAACACCCATCTTATTACCTCCCAAAATAATCAATAAATAAACCAAAATGAATTATACTATGAAGCAGAGCAAAATTCACTAATGCACAAAGTATGCACTAAATTAAATGCAGTTTTTCTTCATTATTCACAAAACCTCTCTCCATATCCTCTACTATTTCGCATGGAATCAACAATTTGAGTCCTTTTTCAAATATTGTAATTGTTATGAAAATGAGCTTGTAAAGTTCCCAACATCCTTCCTACACAAAAAACGACCTCCCAATTGCCGGTTTTTCACCCCGGCAACCAAGAAATCGCTTTATTATGGATTCAGTATTTAACAATCTTTTACAAGACTAAGTTTATTTTTTTCTTCTAAAAGCTGATAAGCCCTTACAAGATGCTGCGCCAAAACAGCCGTTGTCACAAGTCCCAAGCCTCCCGGAACCGGTGTGAGCTTATCCGCCACCGTCTTCATGGTATCAAAGTCCACGTCACCGCAAAGGTTCCCTTCTTCATCCACGTTGATTCCCCACGTCGATTACGGTAGCGCCTTCCTTACAGTAAGATGATCCGATAGCTTTAGCCCTGCCGATAGCCGCAACCAAAACATCGGCTCTCTTACAAACCTCTTTAATGTTTTCCGTCTTGGAATGGCAGACGGTAACCGTAGCATTTTGATTGAGCATCAAAATCGCCAAGGGCTTTCCTACCACGAGAGAACGTCCGATAATGCAGACCTCTTTTCCGGCAAGCGGGATTTCAAAATGCTTGCAAAGCTGCATAACCGCCTCGGCAGTACAGGGTGCAAAGGCATTTTTCATCCTGTAAGAGAAGACCTGCAAGATTCTCTCTCGTAATGCCGTCCAGGTCCTTCTCCTTCTTCATGTAACGCAGCATTTCTTCTTCATTGATCTGCTTCGGAAGAGGACGGAATACCAAAATACCGTGAATCTCCGGATCGTCGTTTAAAAAACGAAAGACCTTCATGAATTCTTCATTACTGCAATTCGCATCCAAATGATAGTCCTTTACCTCCAAGCCAAAACCCTGAAAGCGCTTCTTAACGGACTGCTCATAAGCAATATCCGATTCTTTCTCTCCTACCCTCAAAACTGCCAGAGTCGGAATACAATGATGCTCTTGCACAAAGCCGAGACATTCCGCCTTGATTTTCTCTACTAACTCTTTTCCTCTTAATTCTTCCATAGTGCTTCCCTTTCTGCTATGTATAAAATAGGGGAAAGTCCCCGGCTAGATTGCTTTTTCTACTGTCTGAATTGCCTCTTCCAAAACCTTTAGCTTCTGTAAGGCTTCTTCAACCGCGTCTTCTCTATTCTTCTTCGTTTCCGCATTTTTCATAAGATTGGTATTAATGCGTACATTCAAAGCCGCTCCACGCATAGCGGTAATGAGGAAGGATGCTCCTACGCCCACATCGGATATGGCAATACGAGATCCGTTCTTGGCAAGTTCCAAAAAGCTGTCTGCCTTTCCCGCACAGAGCTCCAAGAGATGCAAGGGAACAAGAGAGGCTTTCTTAAGACACTCTTCCATCTGCTCTTCATAATGCTTTTTTTCTTCTTCTGTCTCCTTCGGAAGAGAATAAGCCTGAGACAAGGGATAGAATACTTCTTCATCCGCCTTGGCAAATCGTAAAGCGGATTGCTTCGCTTCTTCCCATTCCTTCATCCTTCCCTGCAGACATTCTTCATAATCGGCATATTTCTTCTTGCCCAAGGTGAGATTTCCCACCATGAGTGCAAGAGAAAATCCCAAGGCTGCCGATAGCGCTACCGCACCGCCTCCGCCCGGAACCGGACTCTTAGAGGAAAGGGCCTCCAAAAAATCCTTAATCTTCTCTTCTCCTAAACGTTCCTGCATTTCCGTACTTCCATACTGCTTCTCCATTCAGTCTTCCTCCTTTATGTTTTTTGAGTTCACAGCATAAGTCTAGATACAGTCTCTTCTTTCCCTCCATTCTACTCTTTTACTTCCATTTTTTCCACTACTTGTGAGCGGCTTCTTCCTCTTGGCAGATTTCCTCGGTACGGGGCAAGTTCATTGCCTCTTTTTTTCGACTTCGTCCATTGGCTCCGACAGGCACATTACTGTTTTTTTCTTCCTCCTCCAAAGCTTCCTGATTCTTACTTTCATCAGAAAGCTCTCCTTTTCTTTCCTCTTTTTTCTCTCGTCTTTCCGTTCTTCTCTCTATTCGTTCCGGTCTTATGTAGTACGCCTCCTCGCTATCCAACCTTTTCTTCATAAAGAGAAGCAAAACAAAGAATAGGATTGCACCGATACTGAAAAGAATTCCTAAATAATATCCCTCCGGTACAAAACGCATCTCGATTTCGTGATCACCTGCAGTTAACGGAATTCCCAAAAAAATGCGGAAAAGCTTTTTTTCCGTCTCGATGCGTTTACCGTCAACCTTGACCTTCCAGCCCGGATCATAAGGGATAGATGTGAAAAGAACCGCATCGGATCCTGCAGTAATTTTTCCCTTCACATAGCCATCCCTCCACTTATCCAATTCCATTGCACGGCCGGAAAGCATGTCCGTAATTTCTCCAAGTACCTCATAGGAAAAGGAATATACCGTCGCGTCCATATTTTCACCCGTGGTCAGTGATTTCAGCTCCACTTCCGTACCGGCCTCCAAATATCCGAGGGAAAGAAAATATCCCCGGTCAACATGTTCAAAGTTCTTTTTCATCGCCGGGAAGGATTGCCTTCACTTCCTTTACCTTATCATTATTGACATAAACATAAATTTCCGACGACTTTTCTACAGTAAAGTAATAAGAGAAAGAATCCATTTTCCCGAGTATGGTTGTGAATATATCCTCTGCACCGAGTGCTCCGGAAATAGAATTCTGTACCAATGCAGGGTTCCCTGCATGAAGATCAAAAGCGTCCAACTCCTTTTTACTAAGAAGATAGGCCAAGGGAAGCGCGAAGTGATTTTTCATATAAACGATACTCTCCTACTCCGGACAGGTAGGAAAGACCCTTATCTTCCGCATGCTTCGGTTCTTTTTTCAAAATTTCATATTTTATGCCCAATAAGCTCTTCATCAGAGGACTGGCCCCATTGATTGAATATGCATTGGTAGAGGCCTCCATCCCTAGCTCCGTATACCAATCCGACATATCTCCATAAGCTGTCGATGAAAAAGACGGACGCACTGTGGTATTGCATCAATGCACCGTCATCCTTGGTCTTCGCATCTTCCCGAATAAATCTATAAAATCCGGAATCTTCTCTTCGAAGCTCCTTCAAAATCTTAGAACTTTCCTTCGATCCTTCGAGATACGCTGCTCGACTCGTCGTCGGAACGGAAGTCACCGCCATATTGATGCTCAGTTCCACAAAACAAAGTGCAATCAACAGAGTCTCCGTAATCCGTACTTCCATACCTCTCTTTTCAAGATAAAAGAGCAGATAAAAGAGGAAAAGAAAAAAAGGAGAGTCAGGTAAAATACAGACCAGTGAAATGCCTCCTCCGTAATCAGCTTCTGGCAAAGAATCACAAAGGAAAAGCTTAAAAACAAAGCAAATGAAAGATCTTTCTTAGCACTGGTCTTTCGTTTCAAAAAAACCACTCCGCCCCCTGCATAATCAGAAGGAATATAAAAAAATAAAAGCTTTGTCTTGCCGGAAGACTGTTCGGATAATGGAAGCCGTGCCAGATAAAATTCAAAGCATTTACAGAAAAACTCATGAAGAAAAAGAGCATAAAAGCAGCGTAAATGATTTTTTTCTTCTTCTGGATGGCGGGATTTTTGTAGTATAAGGGTAAAATAAACAAACTCAAGGTTCCTGCATAGATATTGGGCCAATGCTTTAAGCCCTGCTCTGTTTCCACAAAAGGAAAGAGTCTTGCCATCATATCGATAATGCTAAAATACTGAATCAGGGTCTTCGGAAAGGAAATACTTGCCGATGCAGTCAAACGCAAAGCAAAAAAAGCAGGTAAAAGCAGGATACCGGCCATAATTCCGGAAAGGAGCGAGTACAAAGCAAAGCGTCCTGTTTGCCTTCCCAAGTCCCTTACGTCTGTTACTGCAGCATAAAAAAAGCCTGCTCACGAAATAGAGAATCAGAAAAAAAGGCAGATCATGATACTGATATAATAATTGGATAAAAATTGCGAGTGCCGGGCTCACGGTATAGAGAACGGACTTTCCCTCATCCATAAGCTCCTCCAGCCCTAAAAGAATCAGAGGAAAGAGAAAAATACAATCCAACCACATCACATTCCAAGAATAGGCAGCAACGTAACCGGAAAGTGCATAGAGCATAGAAAACAAAACGGCAAAAAGACCATTTTTCTGAAAATGCTTTCTCAAATAAATGGAAGCGGTCATTCCGGAAAGTGCTATCTTTAAGATAATGAGATAGCTGATATATTCTACTACGAGCCCTTTTGGGAACAGAATCACAAAAGAAGTTCAGAGGACTTGCCAAATAATAGGCAATAAGAGAAGTAAAGTTAACGCCCAAACCGATATTGAAGCTATAATTTAGAGGAAAAAAACTCTGCAATTTCGCTTGAAATTCTCTGAGAAACGGAGCGTATTGATGATAGAGATCCGTCCTTAGAAAGCTCTCCTGCCCGAAAAGGGAAGATTCCTTTTACAATAAAAAAATAAGTAGCATGGTCACAAGGGGCAAAAGGAAAGATAGCATATCCTCTTTTCCGAATCCACTTCTTTGTCATTTTTCATTTTCACCTCAAAAAAACCTCATTTAAAAAAATAAAGAACTTACTTCCGATATAGTTTAATACCAGATTGATTCCGGAACTGAGAATCCAGCCCGGAGTATGTGTAAAATGCAGAAAAATCCACAAAAAAAACATCAAAAAGCAAAAAGCTGAGAATACCCGATCCGATACGGAGACTAAAAAAAGAAAAAAAGCTCTCTTCCTTTATTCCCGCCCGACTTTTTGAAATACCAGATATTTATTCGCAAAAATAAGCAAAAAAACACCGCTATAACAAATGCAATCAGATACGCAATTTTTATAAGAAAAAAGGCGGAATTCCCATTCTTTCAAACAGAAAATCGCAGCCGGCATAAACAATATAATTTATCGCCGTGGTGAGTACTCCCACAATGATATAACGTACGCCTTCCTCCAGTATGTTTTTTTTCACGACCCCTCCAAATAAAACCGGAATAGACCGACTTTCTCTTAAGTCTTTTTAAAATCCAATGTCAAGTATACGAAAAAGCATCTTTAATGGCAATGCCCAGAATGGGAAAAGGGAATAAGGCATACACCTTATCCCCTCTAATACTCTGCTTTATTCCTTACAAGTCAGCTTTTATCTCCCGATTCCTACTCTTGCCCTTATGACGCATAAGCTCGAATCTTCTCTTCTACCTCTACTCTGGAAATACTCAGAGAAATCGCCAGTTCTTCATACAGTATATCTTCCGCCTGTTCCATGAAATGCAGATCTAAAAGTGTAAGCTTCTTTCCCTGCCTGGCTCTTTCTTCCCTTCTCTCTTTCACCGTTTTAATTACTTGCAGCAATGCATTCGGAGAACAACTCTTTATTCCTTCCCGACAGTTCTCTTCTCTTTGCTTCGGTGTCTTACAACATAATGCGTGAATCTGCTCTGCGGTATGCAGAAAAAAATCTCTGCCTGCTCTCTGGTCATTACCGATCGCATATTCGTCTTGCCGGCTTCCACAGGAGCATATACTGCTCCGGCCGGTTTCTTTACTGCCTGCATCACATAGTACTCCCGGTCTTTCGGAATCCCTTCCAAGTTCAGATGAGTGGTTCCAAGAATCTTATGAACCCCCTTACAGCCATAAACCACATACGTGCCTGACTGAAACATTTTTCCCCTCCTTTTCTTTAAATTTTTCCTCACTTTTTTTCACTTTTTCGGACAGCTTATTTTTTAAAATACAGAGTAAAAAAATAAAGCCTGTCACGAACAAATTTCTGTAACAAGTCTATCATTTTTTTCGGAAGAAGATTCCAGCCGAATTACACGAAAATAAAAATCTTTGTCTGTTATAAATAAATAAGATTTATAAAAAAACAATTATTCTTTGGCATATTTTTTTGTTATTTATGATAGGGCTCTCCCGAATTAATACGAAAGCTTCTGTAAATCTGCTCCAATAAAATAACACGCATCAACTGATGCGGGAAAGTCATTCATGAAAAGCTGAGCAAAAGATCCGCTCTTTGATAGAGTTCTTCACTAAGCCCCAAGGAACCGCCTATAACAAAAGTAATATCACTTTTCCCTTCCAGAAAAAGTTTCTCCATATTCTTTGCCAATTCAGGAGAATCCATTTCTTTTCCTTTTATTGCAAGAGCAATGACAAAGGAGCGTTCCGGAATCTTTTCCATCAGCCTTTTCCCTTCTTTATCGAGGACCATTTGCTCTTCTAGAGAACTTGCTCCTTCCATTGTCTTCTCGTCTGCTACTTCTATCATTTCTAATTTGCAATACTTAAAGAGGCGCTTTCCATATTCGGAAAGTGCCTCTTTAAAAAATTTCTCTTTGATTTTACCAACAGCACAGACTCTTAAAGTCATCTTACACTCTCTTTCCCGAGAACTTCTGCACATCGCCCGGAGCGGTCCGTGTATCCGCATAGCCCTGGTCATCAAAATAAACCTCTCTGCCGTCGATGGTGAACGCATCATAGCGTCCCGCATCCCCCTGCAGCATGCCGCTTGGTCTTCCATCCTTATCCGTTGCAAAGTAGAAGGTATGGTAGCGACCTCTGTCGTTGGAAATACTTGCCCAGCCTGTACGAACTACGCAGGCCGTTTCACTGTTTCTCATTGTGGAATCATATTCCGCAAAATACCACTTTCCTTCAAGCCGGAACCAGCCTTCTTCCGCATTGCCTTCTCCATCGAAATAGTAAAAGCGACTGCCAATCTGCACCCAACGATCCTTTGCATACTTCCAAGACTTTCCCTTCACATCCAAGTACAGCAGCTTCCAGTGATTTCCACTGTTTTCCCAGCTGTATGCCGTACTCTGTCCGCTCTTTACCGCAGCAATTTCTTCATTACTTGCAGCTCTTTCTTCCGCCGTTACCGTAAAGGCAAGGCAAAACAATAAAAGCTGCCGTAAGAAAACTTAATTTTATTAACCTCTTCATAGAACCTCCCGTTTTCTGAAGGAAGGTTGAAATTTTAGGAAAGCATTCCCTTTCTCTCTTTAACTTGCTCTAACATCAGTCTGTACTTATCTGCCTTTTCCTTTTCTTCCGCAACCTTTTCTTTGGGCGCCTTGGAAAGGAATCGCTCGTTTTTCAACATTCCTTCTGCACGTTGTATTTCATTCTTCAGCCTCTCTTCTTCCTTCTCCAGTCTCTCGCGCTCTTTTTCGATATCCACAAGATCACTGAAGGAATGAACAGATTCGCCTTCGGAATGAGAACGGATACGGCATTCTCCGGAATGCCGTCCCGAGTCTCCTGTATTATAACATCGGAAGCAAAAGCAAGGGTAGCAAAGAATACCTTACTATGTTGGAACGATTTTCTTAACGATTCATCCTCGGAAACGAGATAAATTGTAGCTTTTTTAGATGGGGGTACATTCATTTCCGTACGAATATTTCGGACAGCACGAACCGCCTCCTTAATCTCCTCTATTTCCTTCTCTTCGGCATCGAAAATCCAGTGTTTCCGTATATTTCGGAAACTCGGAAATGATTAGAGGTTTCTCATCGTCTCTAAATAAAGACTTCTCCGTCTCATATATTTCTTCCGTAATGAAGGGGCAGAAGGGATGAAGCAAGCTTAAGGAAGTCTTAAGGACTTTCAATAAAGTCCATAAAGCAAGACGCTTACTTTCTCCCCCCTCGTTATAGAGACGCGGCTTCACCATCTCGATGTACCAGTCACAGAACTCCTCCCAGATAAAGCTCTGTGTCTTATCCAAAGCAATACCGAGGTCAAAGGACTCCAGATTTCTCGTCACTTCCGCTACAACGCTGTTTAACTTGGAAAGAATCCACTTATCCGCCATCTCCAAATTCTCCGGAACCTTGTCTAAAAAGCTCGGCAAGGGTCGGATTTTCAAGAGAAGACGGCATTGAAAGAGCCTTGCACTCCTCTTCATTACAATTTATGAAAAGGAAGCGAGAAGCATTCCAAACCTTATTCATAAAGTTTCGACTGGCTTCGACTCTGCTATGGTAAAAGCGCATGTCATTTCCGGGCGCATTACCGGTAAGAAGCGTCATTCGAAGCGCGTCTGCACCATATTCGGCAATGATTTCCAAAGGATCGATCCCGTTTCCGAGAGACTTACTCATCTTCCTTCCCTGATCATCTCGAACCAGTCCGTGAATGAGTACCTTTTTAAACGGTACCTTGCCGGTCTGCTCGATTCCGGAGAAAACCATACGAACAACCCAGAAGAAGATGATGTCATATCCGGTAACCAGTACATCCGTGGGGTAAAAATAGCGATAATCTTCGGTATCTTCCGGCCAGCCCAGCGTTTCAAAAGGCCAAAGAGCACTGGAGAACCAGGTATCCAGGGTATCCTCGTCCTGTGTGAAATGTGTTCCGCCGCATTTCACACAGCTTTTAGGCATTTCTTCACTCACCAGCATTTCCCCGCAAGAATCGCAATAATAGGCAGGAATACGATGTCCCCACCAAATCTGTCTGGAAATACACCAGTCTTTGATATTTTCAAGCCAATGGAGATAGGTCTTTCCGTAGTTTTCCGGAACAAATTGTAGCTCTCCGTTCTTTAAGGCTTCAATAGCAGGCTTTGCCATCTCTTCCATTTTTACAAACCACTGGGGTTTCACCATTGGTTCAACGGTTGTCCCACAGCGATCATGAATTCCCACATTATGGATATGCGGTACCACTTTCTTTAAAAGCCCTTGCGCCTCAAGATCCGAAACCATCTGTTTTCTCGCCTCATAGCGATCCATGCCGTGGTATTTGGAACCCGGTAAATCAATCTTTGCATCATCCGTTAAGATGTTCATCACTGCTAAATTATGGCGTTCTCCCACGATAGCGTCATTGGGATCATGAGCCGGTGTAATCTTTACACAGCCGGTTCCGAATTCTTTGTCTACATACTGATCGGCAACAACGGGAATTGTTCTATCTGTCAAAGGAAGCTGAAGCTCTTTCCCCACAAGATCCTTGTAGCGCTCATCCTCAGGATTTACGGCAACCGCCATATCCCCAAGGAGAGTTTCCGGACGGGTCGTTGCGATTTCCACATACTTTCCCTCTTCTCCGACAATGGGATAAAGAATATGCCAGAAAGAACCTTCTTTCTCCTCATGCAACACCTCCGCATCGGAAATGGAAGTCTGACAAACAGGGCACCAGTTGATGATTTTGGAACCCTTATAGATATAGCCTTTTTCATAGAGGTGGATAAAACTCTGCAGAACCGCATGAGAGCAGCCCTCATCCATGGTAAAACGAATTCTGTTCCAATCCGGAGAGGACCCCATCTTATGGAGCTGGTCTACGATTCGTTTCTCATACTTATCCTTCCACTTCCAAGCCTCCTTCAGAAATCCCTCTCTTCCGAGATCATGCTTATCTATGCCCTGTTCCTTCAGCATATTGATCACTTTAACTTCCGTAGAGATGGCTGCATGGTCCGTTCCTGGCTGCCAGAGCGTTTCATAGCCCTGCATTCTCTTAAAAACGAATTAGTGTATCCTGCAAAGCATTATCTAAAGCATGCCCCATATGAAGCTGTCCCGTAACATTAGGGAGGCGGCATCATAATGGAAAAAAAGGTTTCTTGGCATGGTTGACCTTTGCTGAAAAATAATTTCCCTTCAGCCACTTTTCATATATTCTGTCCTCAACCTCTTCCGGATTATACTGTTTTGCGAGTTCTTTCATTCCCTCTTCCTCCTATCCTACGCTCTACCTCGAATCTCTTCTTTCCACGATTCGATTTTTTTCTTGCAAAGGAAAGAAAGACTTCCTTTCCCTCTCTATACGCCCGGTCAATTTCTTTTCTTTCCGAGCTTACTCTTGCCGCTTTCAGACTATCTTCCCACTCCTTTTTCCCGAGGAATCGGTCACGCCCTCATCCAGCTCCGAAAAAAACATCCTTGAATTTATCTTTCGGGAAGCACATTTTAGAAAAGAAAAATACAGTCTTCTTGCCGCCATCTTATCGTGATTTCTTTCATAAAGTTTTCTATAGCTTTCCGCTGCACGCTGGAATTCCTTTGTGTGAATATAGCTCTCTCCGATTTTTTTCGGATTCTGCGACCATTTTTCCTCAAAATGCAAGGCGTCCTGATACGCATCCAGAGCCTTACCGTATTTCCCTAAAGAAAAGAGGCTGTCTCCCATCTTTTCTCTTCTTTCCGCTTCACTTAAAGCATGGATTCTTCTCCATTCCATACTGAGCTCATCCACTTCTTTTTTTCCGTGTAATATCCGGATTCCCGAATCAGGCGAAAGAGCAGTCGCTCTTCTTTTTCCCCCATTTCTATCAACGAAAGAAGCTTCTCGCCGAAGGTCTGCTCGCCCAAACTGTCTATAATCCAGTGACAAAGCTCCTTCCCGACAAAATGTTCCGGCACCAGATAAAGATAATGCCCCAGAGCATAGGCAAGTTCTTCCAGGGAGTATATGTGCAAATCCAGTCTTTCATAATAATAGGGCGTTTTTGCCTCCGCTTTGCATAAAATCAGTGCCATCTTACTCCTTTCCCAGGGGAATACTTTCTTCAATGGATTGATAACTCCCCTTCCAAAGCTCTCCAAAGCCCAAATCCGTAAGTTTAATGACGGCTGTTTCATTTCCCCAAAAACGGGTATGCAAGGAAACTTTAGTACAACGACGCTCTCTCTTCGGAAACTCCTTTAGGCTCATCCTGTATTGCTTAGCTCTGGCACTTCCGCTTAACTTATGTACCTGAAAATCAATATAGTCCTGATTATCCAAAAGAAGATATACGTCCTTTCTCTCCTCAAGCCAAGAATCTCCGGCATGAGCAAGATAAAGAGGGAATTCTCTTTCCTTCTGGCTTACCTTAATACTGATTTCATGAGAAATCCGAGTATCGCAGAGAAGTAAGTATTCCTCTTCTTCTCCCTTTCCAATCAGCTTTCCGTATTCCAAAGCGCCAATAGAGAAAAGAAAGGATTCTACACAAACCCTTCTCCCCCGAAGCAGCTTCTTCATAAACTCCGGAAAGAGCTCCGTATTTTTCAAAACCTTTTCCTGAAAGGAAAAAAATGCACTATAGACCTTAGCCTTGGTAATACGATCCGTGACACCGGAGAGCACCTGATCCGTCATCTTCCTTCCTATGGGGTTTTTCCAGTATACCGGAGGATAAGGCATCCGGCTGTGCTTCCCCAACAGAGATAGCGTACTTTTTTTACTGCCTTTGGACACCTGCATCTCATAGTAGTACAGCACCTGAGAGGAAAATTCAAACATTCCCACCAAACGGTTGTAGAGCTTCTTTTCCTGCCTTAAAATATAGTGTGCAAAGCTTTCCGCATGGCTGACTAAACGGATTTCATATCTGTCGGAAAAGGTCTTGTTTAGAAGAGCCTTAAGCGAATGCATCACTTCCGGCTCTGCATCTCGAACACTGAGTACAAGAACATCTTTGCCATCTTCTTCAGGAATCTCCTTCCCCTTTATGCGATTCTCTCCTTCTATAAGAAGCTGCTCTAAGAATATAGCCAAAAGTTCTCCGGCATCATAGCATTTCTCTGCCAGAGTAGCACTTCCCTTTTTCTTAAAGAGAGAGAGCAGTTTATCAACCAGGATAACACCGCCATCCAGATTCTTCTTGTACGCTTCTTCTCCGATATAAAAGCGATTCTCCTGTCTTTCCCTGCTTAAAAGAGTAGGAAAGCGATAGGTATACTCTTCTTTTACCAAGGAAATATCCGTATATTCATCGCTTAGCGCGATTCCGATTATTTTCACAAAAACCTCTTTCCTTCGTTTACTCCATTAAAACTCTGCTTAACGCCAGTTCCTTTTCCTCATACTCTTCCATAAGAGGACGCAGCTCTTCCCTATTTCCTTCCATAAGAAGTGAAGACATCCTGCACAGAGCGGAATAGGCATCCTCTCCATCTGTTATATGTGTTCCATCCTTTTTCAAGACAGACTCATAGAGAAGCTTATCCTCTTTTCCGATAGTAAAGCGATATTCCATGCTCTCACCCGGGAATAAAAGGAAGGATGCAGTGTAGATTCCATGATAACTGTGTTGCAATTCTTCTCTGTGGAACTCCTTCTCTCCTTGATTTCGCACGGAGAAATAAGGCTTTTCTTCTATTTTTCCATGGTATTCCACAACCGTTTTTTCCATAACTGCCTTAGGAAGCGGAACAAACTTAGCCAGATCTTTTGTGTAGGAGAAGACATAATTCTTATCCAAAAAGAATCGGCAGGATATCATTTAAAACTTCCTTCTCATCTTCCGTCAAAGATTTCCTCTTGGAAAAAGAATAACTCAAAGCCAAAAAGACTGATAAGCGGAACTCTTTCCTTGTAAGACTCCCCTCTTACTTCCTCATAAAGCAAACGGGTAAATTCAGGATTTTCTTTTTTTCTGATACAAGAAAACGGAAACGGCATAACTGGTTAAAAAGCTCGCATGAGCAAGGGCTCATTCCCCTGAAAAAAACTTCTGTAAAGAGAAAAGGCCTCTTCCGCTTCCCTTCTTTGCTCTGTAAACAGGCATTGCGCTAAAAAGGCGTTCAGCCATGTTTAAAAAGCTGAGCGGAGGCAATCTTCCCCTTCTCTTCTCTCCGTTTTTTTCAGCTCTTTTCAAAATGGAATACATCTCTACACTCGCGCCATTCCACTCTTCGAGAAGAAAAAGCCAAGGCTTTGTCACTGATTTTGTGCTCCTGAAAAGCAATAAATGAAAGATACAGGGAAAGCGCATTCTCCCCACGGTCTATCGCTGCATCCACAAAATCCGCTAAAAAGTTCCTTTTTCAATATTTAGATACGGGTTTTCCTTATAGAAAGAAATCGCCCTGTTCCATTTCTCCCCTGAATAAAAGAGCGGAAAGATAATTCTCTTTCTCCTTCCGATTCATTCCTTTTGTGGGAATTTTTAAGTAAAAAAATTGCAGGCTTTCCTCGTGGAAAAAAATACAGCGTTTTTCTTTTTCTGTGATAAGCGAGAATCTCCCCTAAAATCTCCATGCGAAAAAGCAGCGGAAAAAAAGCCGGATTCTGGAATACTTTTTTTCCATTAGTTCCAGATCCTCTTCCGTCTTCATTCCCTCTTTTTGTAAAAAGCAATGCTTTTTTTGCAGAAGGAAGACAGAGCCGGAGCCAAAAAGCTTTTTCTACCTTTCGTTCCAGTTCTGCACCTTCAAAAACCTTGGTTTTTTCTATAATTTACACGACAATAACGATTGCCCCTATCATCTTGGAAAAGAAGAATCATATCCCTATACGGCATGGGAACATAGGCCTCTCCGTTTTCGAGGCTGTATATCTCTTCCCCTTCCAAGGCAGGATGGGAAAGCACGATCTTCTCATTCTCCGTATCCTCTACCACGACCTTATAAGAGCGAAGAATCTTAGGCAGCACCTCCGCCATTTTTTCATCCACCATATCCGGAAAAATCAGATTCTGATAAAGGAAGCCCAACTCTTCATTCATTCTTCCTTCCAAAAGTGATTCTATCGCGAAATCCTGCATTTGCCTTGCAAACTTCTGGTAGATATCGGAGTTTTCCCGGAAATTATGTAGAATATTGTAATACAAAGCCAGTCTTAAGCCTTCCTCTACACGATACTCATAAGAAAAATAGAGATAAACGCTTTTCGGTAATTCCTCCTTATAACCCCTTTTCATGGAATAAAGGAGATTCTCATAGAGATTGGTCAGCTTTTATATTTTTCCTCAACGCCCCTGCTTGTAAAGGGAAAATGCTTCTTCTCCTCTTTCTCCGTTTCGAATGCATTGTGTAATCTTATCTTCCAGCGACATCCCTTCCGGAAATTCCAGATGCTTTTCTTCTTTCTCTCCGGATACAAACGCCCTACTGTTTCGGCTTTGCGCATTCCTCGGTCTTTCCGAAAAAAATATGTTAAAAACTCTTCCAATGCAAGTGTACGATTCACACAGGGCTTCAAAAGAGAATAGAGCTTTGCCGCCTCTCCGTTTTTGCATCAGGGGGCAGACGAAAAGTCACGATAGTCAAAAAGGCGAACTGCTGCCGCTTTATCCTCTTCCGTCAGTTCTTTTTAAGTCATGACAATGACGAATCTCTTTGATTTGTTGAGCAGAGGGAGATTTTTTTCCAAAACAAAATGATAGGGAATCCGCTTTTTCCCCACCCAAATAAACGAAGTCCAACTCTCCATGGAGTTCCGTCTCCTCATCCATCCCCTCGGTATTCACCGAAAAAGCTTACCTTGGTTCTTACACCTCCAAACGCATTTTTTTGTGCAAAACAATAAAAAGGCTCCTTACAATATACCAAGCCCCGCATAGGAATTCCGTTCAAGGATTGTATAAATATTTCAAATGTCTTCGTCTCCAAAAAAAGGAATCTTACCTTCGATATACTCTTCCGAAAAATGAGTAGAAGGCTTTTCCTGGTCCACGATACCTCTGGCTAATTTGTTAATCTTTTCTCTCATAGCAAACACTCCATAGGGCTCTATTTTAGCATAGGAAAGCCGTTCTAAAAAGATAGAATTTTTCCATACCCTAAGTTTCCCTTCCCCTTTGCTTCATCCATCTCAATCATTCTTTGTTTTTGCATCTATATTGCTGTATTTATATTGCTGTATTTATATTGCTATACTATATTTCTATCTCTATATTTCTATCTTTATATTTACTATGCCTAAAACCTTCTTTTTTCCGCCTTTGTTCGAAATCTTTCCGAAATAGAAGGATAAAACTTTCAAAACCAATGTAGGATAGCCATGAAACAAGGTACCCGAGGAAAGAGTATACTTTAAAACATGCCCTTAGTGCAAGGGAAAGCCTATTTCATTCCTTTTTCCCTTTCTTTTTTGAAATGCAATATTCCTTCTTAGAAAGCGGAATAGCTCTTCTTTGAAAACAGAATAGCTCTTCTTCCTATTGCCTATCTCCGTAATAATCTGCTAAACTAGGTACTTAAACTGCAACAAAATGCGAATTGAAGATGCTCTCCCCTCTTTCGGGAAAGTGATTTTATGAGATTTGCCTGTTTACTTATTTTAAATAAAGATGGATAAGCAATAAAAGGAATACCTATGAACACAGAAGCTCTAACGCAATATAAATTAATGATTCTTTACTTACTTCATTCTGTAAGTTATCCCCTTAGCAACAGTCAGTTAAGCGGATTTTTTTTAGACAATGAATACACTACCTACTTTACCTTGCAACAGTGCATTTCCGACTTGGTCGAAGCGCATCTTATCAGCTCTCATCAGAGTCGCAGTACCACGCGTTACGAAATAAGCGACGAGGGAAAACAAACTTTACAATTTTTTGAAAATGAAATCCCTTCCATAGTGAAAGATGATATGGAACAATTCCTTTCCAAGAACAAATTACGACTGCAACATGAATCCTCCGTTTACACTGATTATTCACAGACGGACAAGCAGGATTTTTCGGTGCAACTTGAATTAAGGGAAAGCAGTAGCCTTCTCTGTCGACTGGATTTAGATGTACCGGATGAAGAAATCGCACAGGCAATCTGCAAGGCATGGAAGAAAAAAAGCGGAAAGATCTATTCCTTTTTGCTTTCCGAGCTCGTAGAGGATGAAGAGAATAAATAAAGAGTATAGAGAGTATACGGAATTATAAGAATACGGAATAGGGAGAATCCAAGACCAAGAAAGAGGAAGGAGTACTGAGAAACAATCACGGTACTCCCTTTTTCTTTTCTATATTACGTGCTTAGCCAACTATCTAAATCGTGCAAGCCTCCAAACCGCTTGTCTTTTTCTTTAAAAGCTTCTCTACACTGATAAGCTTCACACAAAGACAGAAAAGCTCTGTCGCAATCCGTAGATCTTCCAATGGCGGATAGGTAGGCGCAATACGGATATTGCTGTCTTCCGGATCCTTTCCGTAGGGAAAAGTTGCTCCTGCAGAAGTCAGCTTCACACCTGCCTTTTTACACTTGTCCACAACCTCTTTCGCACAGCCCGGAAGCGTCTCAAAGCTGATAAAATATCCCCCTTTCGGATTGGTCCAAGAGCCGATATCCAAGCCGCTTAAATTCTTTTCAAAAACACTTTCCACCATTTCAAACTTCGGACGAATTATATCTGCATGCTTCATCATGTGCTTCACCATACCGTGGATGTCCTCAAAAAAAGCGTACATGGCGAAGCTGATTCACCTTATCATGTCCGATAGTCTGGTACTGCATCTGCTTCTTGATGTCTTCCAGGTTGTTTAAGCTGGTTGCCATGGAAGCAATACCGGAGCCCGGGAAGGAAATCTTGGAAGTGGAAGCGAACTTATATACTAAGTCAGGATTTCCCGCTCTTTTACATTCTGCCAAAATCTCAATCAGATAGTCCTGGTCATGGTCATAAAGGTGATGCATTCCATAAGCATTATCCCAATAAATACGGAAGTCCTTTGCAGCCGGCTTCAGTCTTGCAAAGCGGCGTACCGTTTCATCGGAGTAGCTGTATCCCTGCGGGTTACTGTATTTCGGAACACACCAGATTCCCTTGATACTCTCATCAGAGGCTACCAGTTCCTCTACGATGTCCATATCCGGTCCCTTTTCCGTCATAGGCACATTAATCATTTCAATACCGAAATACTCGGTTATGGCAAAGTGACGGTCATAGCCCGGAACAGGACAAAGCCACTTGATTTTATCAAGCTTGCACCAAGGCGTGTTTCCCATTACACCATGGGAGTAAGAACGGGAAATGGAGTCATACATCACATTCAAGGAAGAGTTTCCGAAGATAATGATATTGTCCGGATTGTTCTCCATCATGTCGGAGAGCAACTCCTTCGCTTCTGCAATGCCGCCCAAAACACCATAATTTCTTACGTCAAAGCCGTCACTGGAATACATATCCGCCTCACTGTTTAGAGCGTCCATCATTCCATTACTTAAATCCAACTGGTCAAGACTGGGCTTACCTCTGCTCATATCCAAATTCAGATCCATATTCTGGTATTCTCTATAGCTTTGCTTTAATTCCTTTCGTAAGCTTTTCCAGTTCTTCAACGGATAAATCCTCATACCTTCCCATGCGCATCTCCTTTTTTTACTCTTCTATCCTTTTTCTTTAGTATGCTTCTTGTTTTACAACTATTCCTTTTTCAAGTTTCTTAATACCGGCTCTTTTCCCATCCGCCTTCTGTTTTTTTGCATGTTACTCTACTCCTATTAATCCCATGGAGATGGTGCAGGTTTCTTGACTCTGTTTTTTCGAACATACTTATGGTGTCGCTTTCCTGTTCTTTGCTCTGTAGCGGAAAGCAAAGGATTTGCGCCAAGAGCCTTTACTCGGTTCTCCAAAAATGTCAACTCTCTGGCCGCCTCCGTATCCTCAGGATAACGATTGCAATACTGCGAAAAAGAATCATAGGCTTTCTGCCATTCCCCGTTTTTTTCTAGGTAAACCGCTTCATTATACTCCAATTCCCGATCTGCTGTCAGCCCTTTTTCTTTTGCTTCATCCAAAGCGCTTCTTGCCGCTCCTAAGTCATTTTCATTTAAAGCATTTCCCGCAGATACAATCAGCTTCTTTGCGGAAATCAGATTCTGCAATTTCTCATAACTTTTTCCGGAAAGCGTCCCGAGATTTTTCAGATTCTCTTCGGCTTCATCCAGCTTCCCCAGTTGAATCTCCGCTTCCACCTTGTAAGCCAAAATATCATACTGTAAAGTTCCTACTCTTCCCTTACTCTTTTCCAAAGCGAGGTCAAAATTCTCCAAGGCCTTTTCCGCTTCTCCCTTTTCCAATGCAGTAATGCCCTCCATGCGATAGGCCTTCACTTCATTTTTTGCAGGCAAACAGGTTTAAGCTCAGTCCCATGGTCAGTAGCACTAAATAAATTTTTTTCTTCATTGTTCTTCCTTTCTACTCTTTGCAAAATCAGTTCAGGAGTTATGCCTTTCCCGTTGTACCAAAACCTCCACGATTGTCATTTCCCAAATGCTCTACCTCTACAAAATTCACCACCGGTTGGTGCTGCATAATACGAAATTGGCCGATACGATCGTTCACATGAATTTCCGTGTCACGCATGGCAAGAATCGGCATATGGATAATATCATTGTCTCCACAAAACGACTCATCAACCACACCCATAGCATTCGTTTGGATAATTCCAAAATTCTTAAATGCGGAGCTTCTTGGTAAAATCCACATCTCATATCCCTTCGGAAGCTCTACGGAAATCCCCATGCTAATAAGACGGAATTCTCCGGCCTTCATGCTTACTTCCTCTGCAACACGTAGATCAATCCAATCACTTTTTCCGTCAATATAACGTAATTTCTCCAATTCTTTTACATGGTATTTAATCTTTATCTTTTCTTCCATTTCCATACTCCCCTTATCCAGGAATTTCTTTGTCTTCCAACTTCTTCCCTATATTGTCTTCTACGGCAGATTCTATTCCGATACGGATTCGTTTCAAGCGGTACGACTTCCCGCCACTCCGCTTCACTTCCAATTTGCTCCATTGCTTCCATTTCCGCTTCATATTCAGCTTGCTCCGCTGCGTCCGCTTCCGCTTCATCTTTCTCTATTGCTTCCGCTTGATCTATTGCTTCCGCTTCATATTCAGCTTCGACTTGCTCTTTTGCTTCATCTTCAGCTTGCTCTTTTGCTTCGACCTTTTCCGATTCCAGTAGATAGGCCTCAATGAATGCATCGCTGTCCTCATCCTCGGAAATGAATCTGCCTAAGTTTCCGGGCTTTCTGCCTTCGCTTCCTCCTTTACTATCTCCTCGTCTTTTTCTATCTTCACCATCAAAATAATCTTTTTTTAAACGGCTCTTCCTTATCAATCCCTTCCCCTCCGCTTCTTCGTTGTTTACACCAGCTTCTTCGTTGTTTGCGATGGCTTCTTCGTTGTTTACACCAGCTTCTTCACTTTCCTCTTCCGCTTCCAAGCCGAAGCCATCCTTTAATTCCTCTGTTACCTCCTCTCTTAAGAGCTTTTTTCCACGCCTTCCGGCAGAGCCGGTAAGTCCTTAAGAGAATCCACGCCGAAACGATTTAAAAATTCTTCCGTTGTAGCAAAGAGCATCGGTCTCCCGGGAGCGTCCAGTCTTCCAACCTCTTCTATGAGTCCAAACTCAACCAAGCGATTTACCGCATGATCGGACTTCACGCCACGGATTCGTTCCACTTCCACTTTCGTCACAGGCTGACAATAGGCAATAATGGAAAGTGTCTCCAGAGCCACATCCGAAAGCACCGGTTTCCTTGGACTTTTCACGACTCGAATAAGACCGTCATAGGTTTTCGGATGACTCACCATCTGATAGCGGTCTTCCAATTTCTTAATTAAAAGTCCCCCCTGTCTTTCCTCATATCGTATTCTGAGTCGCTCTGCCGCAAGAAGAGCACCGTCCCTTCCCATATTTAGGCAAATAGCGATTTCCTCTGCAGAAACGGAACGTCCCAAGGAAAAGAGAAGCGCTTCAACAAGGTCTTCCTCTTCCCGTAACCTAATTCTATCCTCTTCTTCAATCTCTTCTTCCAAATCCGGGAGTAAAGAAATCTGTCCTAAGTCTTCCAAATAAAGCCTCCTTCGATTTTATTTTCGAAAATACTCCATTCCCCTTTGTGATTCTTAAAATAAAAATATCCCTCTAGTCAAAATCTTCTATTCCTGCCAAATCCAAGTTGTCCGGATCTTCTCCCTCTCGAACCTCTATATCAAGATCCGAAAATGCCCCTCTCCTGCGTAAGGCTGATTTTTCCCCATTTTCATCAGTTCCAAAATTGCCGGAAACTGACCACCGTTTCCGTTCGCCCCTTCGTATTCTTCAGCATCTGACGGAAAGAAAAAAACGTCCATGTTTCTTTTGCATACGCAAGCACATCTTTAATTTTTTTCCTTCCAGGGCTGATTTTTTTCTCGTTTGATTCTCCCTGAAATTGGAGCGCAACTTATCCTTTCTGTCTTCCCTTCGTCGCAAAAACTTCCTTCATAGTTTCCCGAAGGCGCAGCAAATCGATACCCTTCAAAAGATACTCCACATCCAAAGGCGGGCTGTAGCGTTCCACCTCTTCCGGAATACTCGCCTCTTTCCTGATACATAAAGGAGCAAACTCTTCCTTCTTCTCTAAAAAGCTTACTAATCCTCTTATATTTTTTTATATTTCAAAAAGACGCTGTACCAGCTCTTCTCGGATATCCGGTTCTTCTTCATCTTCTTCATTCTTCGGAAGGAGCATCTTCGCCTTCATTTCGAGAAGTGTAACTGCCATAATCAAAAAAATCGGAGACAATTTCTAAATCCTCTTCCTCCAATTGGTTGATATATTCCAGATACTGTTCCGTAATTTGGACAATGGGAATATCATAGATATCAATCTTATTTTTCTCTATTAAATGCAAGAGGAGGTCCAAAGGCCCCTCAAAAGCATCCAATTTATAAGAAATACTCTTTGCTTTTTCTTCCAGCATGGCTTCCCCCGAATTTTGAAGTCAGATAATTTGACCTGTATATTTTACTCTTTCACAGGACACAAGTCAAAGCAGGAAAGTTCCGGAAAATTATGAATTCGCACATTAATTGTATGCGTTCCAAGTCCCCTACTAATAAAGAAATACTTCTCTCCTCTTTTAAAGAGTCCTCTTGGTTTTCCAACAAAAAAACGAAATTGCGGAGTCATCAGTGCAATAAACGGAATTCCCACGGCACCTCCATGAAAATGCCCGGAAAGAAGCAGGTCCACCCCTAAAGATAAGGCTTCCTCTCTATAAAAAGGACTGTGCAGCATGGCAATACGAAAGACTCCCGTGTTCTTCTCTTCTTTCCCTTTTTTTGGAGCTATCTCGGCGGTTTTTCCTCTTCCGATATGTAAATTCCTTGTTTAGTCTTCGCTTCGAAATCGGACGATTCCTGCACAGCCTTTCCTTTAGAATCCGCTATAGCACTTTTCCATTTTTCTCTAATTTCTTCCTCCAGCGGCTTCTTCTCCTTAAAATAAAGTGGACGGTAATAAGAAATATCCAAGGGAAAACCGGAAAGGTAAATTCCCTCATCTATAAAAAAATACCCTTCCCATCGATCAGGGTTACCCCTTCCAAAGCATTTCGAAAAGCTGTTTTTTTCTGCCCTTTAGCTCTTTTTTTGTAAATAATTTCTCCTCATGGTTTCCGAAGGAATAATATACTTTATATTCCTCTTTCAGTTTTTTTGCAGTAATGCAATTCCCTTTTTCCACCTCATCTCGAATATCCGTTTCTTCCGATGAGTGACTGATGGGAAAAATCTCCTCCGATCAAAAATACAATTCGGCTTTAGAGAACGAATTTTTAGCAAGACAGCATTGTCTACCCCTGAATTCTTTTTTTCATGGAGATCCGTCAAAAAAACAAAGCGAAACTTCTTTTTTTATTTTTCTTAGAAAATATCAAATATTGTTCCGTTTTTAGTTGATTTCTTTCCCAATGGGAATAGATAAGGCATAGGAAGCCTATAACACAAAAAGTTAATACTATTAACATTTTGCCCCTTTCTACGATTTTTAATTTCTCTATGATAAGCTAATGTCGAAACAGAATACTTCTTGTTATCCAAGGCACAAGGGAGGAAGGGTTATGATTAGTTATGCTCCTTTTTGGAAACTGATGAAGAAGAAAAAAATGAGCCAATACCGCCTTATACGAGAACAAAAACTGTCTGCCAGTCTTCTCAACAGACTGCGAAACAACCAACCGGTATCCACAGAAAGTATTCGACAAATCTGTCTGCTTTTCTCTTGTAATGTATCCGATATTATGGAGTGTGTACTGTGAAAAGGTAATAACAAAAGCAATTACTGCAGTATAAAGTAGTGGGACAGTTTTAAAGATAAAAGGTCTGATAGAGATTCCTCCATCGGACCTTTTTATCTTTTTTTATTTTTCTTCCCTTTTTATTCTTCCGTGGATTCGGCTTCCGCAGTGCTTTCTTTTTTTCTCTACTTCATCTGTCTCCGTAGTTTCTTTTTTTCTCTACTTCCCTTGTCTCCGTAGTTTCTTTTTGCTCTACTTCCCTTGCCTCCGTAGTTTCTTTGTGCTCTGCATCATCCGGTTCCGCAAGTTCTTTCTTCCTCTTTTCCTTTACTTCGGAAAGAATCTTCATAAACTCCTTGCCGGTGATGGTCTCCTTTTCAATCAGGAACTCGGCAATCTCATCCAAGGCATAGCGGTTTTCGGAAAGAATCTTTTTGGATTCCTCATAACATTCTTTTTAAAAATACGGGAAACTTCCTCATCCACTTCTGTCGCCGTATCATCTCCACATTCCAGAACCGCTCTTCCGCCAAGGTACATATTTTCCTGACGTGCCAAGCCCATAAGACCGAACTTCTCGGACATGCCGTACTGCGTCACCATGGCTCTTGCAATCTTTGTTGCCTTTTCGATGTCATTGCTTGCCCCTGTGGTGACAGTCTCAAAAACAAGCTCTTCCGCTGCTCTTCCTGCCAAAAATTCCACAATCATGGCATGCAGTTCCGACTTGGTATTTAAATACTTTTCTTCCTCCGGAACCTGCATTACATACCCCAGGGTACCCATGGTTCTCGGTACAATGGTAATCTTCTGCACCGGCTCGGAATCCTTCTGAATCGCCGCAACAAGAGCATGCCCTACCTCGTGGTAAGAAACGATTCTCCGCTCCTCCTTGGAAAGAATTCTGTCTTTCTTCTCCTTACCGACAAGAACCACTTCTACCGCCTCAAAAAGGTCCTTCTGGCTCACCTTTTTCTCTTCCGTTCTTTACTGCGGTGATTGCGGACTCGTTCATCATATTGGCAAGATCTGCACCTACAGCGCCGCTGGTAGCTAAGGCTATTTCATCAAAATTGACCGTTTCGTCGAGCTTTACATCCTTGGCATGGACCTTTAGGATATTCACTCTGCCCTTTAAATCGGGCTTTTCTACAATAATTCTACGGTCAAAACGTCCCGGGCGAAGAAGGGCAGGGTCTAAAATCTCAGGGCGGTTGGTTGCCCCCATAACCATAATTCCTTTTGCCGCATCAAAGCCGTCCATCTCGGAAAGGAGCTGATTCAAGGTCTGCTCTCTCTCATCATTTCCGCCATAGCGGTTATCTCTGCTCTTTCCGATAGCATCAATCTCATCAATAAAGATGATACAGGGCGCAGTCTGGGTTGCCTGCCTGAAAAGATCACGTACACGACTTGCTCCTACACCCACAAACATTTCTACAAAATCCGATCCGAAATGGAATAAAACGGCACATGTGCCTCTCCCGCAACAGCCTTTGCAAGAAGTGTTTTTTTCCTGTTCCGGGAGGCCCTACAAGAAGCGCACCCTTTGGTAATTTTGCACCAATGGCGGTATACTTTGTCGGATTATGCAGGAAGTCCACTATCTCTACCAAGCTTTCCTTCGCCTCGTCCTCTCCCGCAACATCCTTAAAGCTGATTCCGGTTTCCTTTTGCATATACATCTTGGCGTTGGATTTTCCAACTCCCATAAGACCGCCGCCGGATCCCCCCACGCGCTTTGCCATCCAGTTCATAAACCAAAAGAGAAGCACAAAGGGCAAAACCACGCTCAGTACAATCTGTAAAAATAAAGCCGGAATTGTTCGGTCTTTTTCTTAACAATATCCACATTGTGCAGATAGAGTCGTTCTACCAGTTTTTCCGCATCTGCGCCAACCGGAATAACAAAATAAATCCTTCCCTGTCTTTGTCCAAGCCCCGGAAAAAGATCCTCAGTCGCCGAACCGTTCTTCGAAGCAGCATCACTTTCGGCCGGACCGTCTGCATTTTTTGCATTGTACTTCGGATAGACCGTAATCTGTCCGTCACTCCACTCTACCTTTTCTACAAGGTTCCTATCCACCATGGATAAAAAAACTGAGTATATGTCAGCTCTTGCGTTGCTCCGTTTCCTGTAAGTCGTTGCGACAAACTGTAAATAAAAAAAGTCACTGTTGCCGCTATTAAAATGATGAGAATCGTCTGCCCCATATTGGAGAAGCCGCCGTTATCCCCATCCTTTAAATCTTTATTGTCCATTTCTTTCTCCTTCAGAACTCGGTTTATCATTTCCCGATTTTTCGGCACAAAGAAGACTTCCTTTCTCGCCGAAGAGAAAAAAACTTAAATCTGAAAGGAAATCTCATCTGTAATCCATATCTATCATTATACGGAAGGGGCAGGGAAACAGGCAAGCTGAATTTCCTCGGCATCCGTGGTCGGTATTTCGTATTCCTTTACTCTTTTACTTGTTTGTTTTAAGCTTTATCCTTTTTCCGTTATTATTTTATCTTTTTATTCACTCTACAATTCCGCACAAAACCGCATCTCCCATTTCCGAGCAGGAAAGGATCTTAAGACCTTCCGCATCTCTTTTTAGGGAAAAATGTCTTTGGTTCTATATCCTTTAGTAAGCACCTTTTCTACCGCTCTCTCTATCTTCTTTGCGGCTTCTTTCTCCTTCAGAGAATAGCGAAGCAGCATCGCAGCGGATAAAATCGCGGCGATGGGATTCGCAATGTTCCGCCCCGCAATATCCGGCGCAGAGCCTCCACTCGGCTCATAGAGTCCGAAAAGCATTTTTCTCCCAAAGACGCAGAGGGTAGCATGCCCAGGGGATCCCGTGATTTCCGCCATTTCATCGGAAAGAATATCTCCGAACATATTTTCCGTAGCAACTACGGAAAACTTTCCGGGATTACGAACGAGCTGCATCGCCATCGAATCCACAAGAACATGCTCGAGCTTTACATCCTGCTCGTCTTCTCCATATTTTGTAAAAATCTTTCTCCAAAGGCGAGAGCTTTCCAAGACATTTGCCTTATCCACGGAAACCAGCTCTCCCCTTCCTTCCTTTGCAAGGGAAAAGGCAATTTCCGCAATTCGCTCAATTTCGTGTGCACGGTAAATTAATTCGTCACGAGCAACCTCTTCCCCCTTTTCCATGCGAAGAGACTTTTCTCCAAAGTAAAGGCCTCCCGTAAGCTCTCGAATCATCATGATCTCAAAGCCTTCCCCAAGAACCTCTTCCTTTAATGGAGAGGCTGCTCTTAATTCCGAATAAAGCTTTGCGGGGCGAAGATTACAAAAAGACCAAGTTCCTTTCTAAGTCGAAGCAGTCCTGCCTCAGGGCGTTTTTTCTACCGGAAGTTTGTACCAAGGGGAAACGCCTACAATGCCGCTCGATACTCCCCATTAACACGGCATCACCGTTTTTGCAAGCCTCTAAAGTCTTTTCCGGAAGAGGCTCTCCCACGGCATCAATTGCCGCACCGCCAAAATGCTCCTCTCGAAACTCTAGAGAAAAGTCTTCCTGCTCCGCCACCCTCCTTAAGACTTTTCGGGCTTCTTTCGTAATCTCCGGTCCGATTCCGTCTCCGGCAAGAACTGTAATCTTGTACTGCATAGCTTATCCCCCTTTTTGCTCCGGTTTTTTTCACAGAATGCCTATATAAATGAAAATACAAAAACACTTACAAACGAAACCCTTTAACAATCTGCGATTCTTGCAAACCATTGTACATGAGTTTTATTTTTCGTATGCTTTTTGCTATACTAGCCATGCAATACGCTAACGGAATTTTTTTCGAAAAAGATATAAGTCTGATAGGAATGGACAAAAATATATTGGCAGAAAATGTGAAATACAGAATACATCGATGAAATTAGTCAAAAAAATCTTTGATGTAATATAAAAAAAGGAGAACCTATGGAATTTAAACTGCATTCGGATTACGCGGCAACCGGTGACCAGCCACAGGCTATTGAAAAACTGGTGCAAGGTCTCAAGGAGGGAAATCAATTTGAAACCCTACTTGGCGTAACCGGCTCCGGAAAAACTTTCACCATGGCAAATGTCATCGAGAAAATCCAAAAAGCCGACCTTAATAATTTCCCACAATAAGACTCTGGCTGCACAACTCTACTCGGAAATGAAAGAATTTTTTTCCCGGAAAACGCAGTGGAATACTTTGTTTCTTACTACGACTACTATCAGCCGGAAGCCTATGTCCCCAGTACGGACACCCTATATTGAGAAGGATTCCGATATCAACGAGGAGATTGACAAGCTCAGAAACTCCGCTATGGCAGCCCTTTCCGAAAGAAGAGACGTTGTAGTCGTGGCTTCGGTTTCCTGTATCTACGGCTTGGGTGCGCCTACGGAATACCTGAATATGGCAATCTCCCTTCGTCCGGGACAGCTTCGGGACAGAGATGCTTTTACTGCGGAATCTCATTGAAATTCAATATAACAGAAATGACATGGATTTCCGCAGAGGAACCTTCCGCGTAAAGGGGGATACGGTGGATATTTTTCCCCGCATCGGAAGGAGAACAGGCGATTCGTGTCATTTTTCTTCGGGGACGAGATAGAAGAAATCCAGTTAATTGATGTTTTTAACAGGGAAAGCCAAGGCAAAGCTTGAGCACACGATGATTTTTCCCGGCAAGCCCCTATGTCATTCCTATGGATAAACTCCGTATCGCCTGCAAGAATATCCTTTCGGAACTGGACGAGCGAGTACAGTATTTTAAAGAAGAAGATAAACTCTTGGAAGCACAGCGAATCTCCGAGCGAACCAACTTTGATGTGGAAATGATTCGAGAGACCGGAGTCTGCTCCGGCATAGAAAACTACACAAGACACTTGAATTTCGCACAGCCCGGAGAACCTCCCTACACCTTGATCGACTATTTTCCCGAGGATTTTCTTATCATCGTGGATGAGAGTCACATCAGTCTTCCGCAGATTCGCGGTATGTATAACGGAAACCTTTCCCGAAAAACCACCCTCGTGGATTACGGTTTCCGTCTTCCCTCCGCCTTGGATAATCGCCCCTTAAATTTCACGGAATTTGAGGGAAAAATCAATCAGATGCTCTTCGTTTCCGCAACTCCCGGAGAGTACGAGGCGGAGCATGAGCTTCTAAGGGCAGAGCAGATCATTCGCCCGACAGGACTTTTGGATCCGGAAATCGAAGTGCGCCCCACCAAGGGACAGATTGATGATCTTCTCATAGAAATTCATAAGGAAACAGACAAAAAGCATAAGGTCCTGATTACGACTCTTACCAAAAAAATGGCAGAGGATCTCACGAAATATCTTCAGGAAAATCAAGTACGTGTAAAATACCTCCACTCCGATATAGACACCTTGGAACGTGCCGCAATCATTCGCGATATGCGACTGGATAAGTTTGATGTTTTGGTCGGTATCAATCTCTTACGAGAGGGACTGGATATCCCGGAAATTACGCTGGTTGCGATTTTAGACGCGGATAAGGAAGGCTTCCTTCGTTCCGAAACCTCTCTCATCCAGACTGTAGGACGTGCCGCAAGAAATGCGGAGGGACATGTCATTATGTATGCGGACACCATCACGGATTCCATGCAACGCACCATTTCCGAAACCACAAGAAGAAGAAAGCTGCAGATGGAATACAACGAAGCGCACGGAATCACGCCGACCACCATCAAAAAGGCGGTAAGAGACTTGATCGCCATCTCCAGAGTTTTTAGAGGATGAAAATAAGGGCATCCAAATGGATATCGAATCCATGTCTAAGATGGAAATCGATAAAATGATTCGTGAGCTTTCCAAAAAAATGCGCGCCTTCGCAGCTGAACTCAACTTCGAAGACGCGGCAAAATGTCGTGATAAAATTGCCGAACTAAGAGAAGCCTTGGAGAAAAACCATTGAGAAAGGCTCTCTTTCTCTAATTCCTATCGGAAATGGCCTTGCTGGTCTTTTTCCAAAAATCTGACTGCATTTTTTTCGAAATGCCGGCGATAATACTCCGTATACATGATATCCACGAGGAATAGCTGGCTGATTTCCGCAGAAGTCGACCCCTTCTGCAGTGAGCCGACATTTGCACCGCATAAGAGCGGAATATCCGTATATTCGGTAAGAGCCGACTTCTGAAAACGAGTGATGGCAATGACGGTTGCACCGCTCTTTTTCGCAAGCCTTGCAATCTCTACAATATCCCTTGTCGCACCGGAATAAGAGAAAATCACAGCCACATCGCCTTTTTCCATGGTAGCTGCACTCATCAGCTGTTGACTGACCATCTCCGAACAGTAAACCTTCGGCTCAATCCGGTGAAACTTATTCATGGCTTTCATAGCCGTAAGCATCGATGCACCCACACCAAAGAAAAGAATGCGTCTTCCCTTAGACATAGCGTCCATCGCCAAGCTGACTTTGGAAAAATCCAAAAGAGAAAAACTTTCCTGAATCGAAGAAATCGTATCCTGTAAAACCTTGGCGGCCAAATCGGAAATACTGTCCCCCAGTGTAACCTCCCCATTATCCTCTAGCCCTTCCGCCTTTTCTTTTCCACGCATCGAAAGTGAAAGAGTCATCTTGAATTCTTGATAGCCTTTCACATTCATCGTTTTTGCAAAAACGGAAAACGGAAGTATCTCCCACGTCGCAGGTCTCTGCCAAGTCGGAGATAGACATAAACAAAACCTTGTTCGGATTTTTGCAATATAAAAATCAGCCACTCTTCGTTCGGCCTTCGTGAATTGATTGTAAGAAGAGCGTATTCTGGTCAAAAAAATCTTCTTGCATAAAGGTGCTTTCCTCCAATGCTTTTTCTTTTACATTGTATTTCATTATAGCAATAAGGAAAATGATTTTCAAAGGGTATTTCTCTTTGAAAATCTCATTTTTTTCTTTGATTTTTTTCACTTAAAAAAACTTTCCTTAAAAAGATGCAAAATTTTCCATGGATTAGAAAAAAATCTTTTTCTTTTCTTCTCCTTTTTATTTCTTTTTCGAAGGTAGGATAAGGCCTCCTCTCTCCCTTATCTCTTAAAAGGCGGAGCAGAAATTCGAGTTCCTCCCTTGTTTTCTCATGAATGAGAGGAGTTCCAATCATTTTTTCATAGTAGATATAAGGGCTTGCATCCGTATACTTTTCCCCTTGATAATTCTTAGATGCCGCAATCCGGTCGCAAAACATCTCTGCCACATAGCGGTAAGGCATGCGACAACCAATCATCCTATGCACATTTTCCAAATCATAGTCACACCAATACTCAAAGTGATGTTTATTCCTTCCCTTGTGGTGCAACCAGGCCTCCGATGTCCCGGTCTTGATTCTCTCTACACCGTTTGGACTCTTATAGCCTCTATAGTAACGAATCCCCGTACGAAACTCCGTAAAGCTGTACTTTGACAAGTCATGCAAGAGCCCTTGCTTGTATAAGCCTATCGCAAAGCAATAGCGCATAACCAGAAGCTTATGTTTTTGTAATCGTCTTAAAATGTCCGACGGCATTCTTCCAAAAAAATTTTCTTTTCTCCATCTTTTTCGTATCTCTTTTTCTTAGCAATGTAAATTCGTTTCTTTATCCAATTTCTCCCATTGAATACGCTTCTTTATCCAATCCGATTCACTTCTTTATCCATTGTATTTGTCTCTTTCCCTTCGCTTTTCTTCTCCCAATACTCTCCTAGGGCAAAGCTCGGATAACCATAGACAAAGCCGTAAGTAATAAAGCAAAGAAGAATGGCTCCACCTACATCCAAAAACGGAATGTTGCTTGAGAACCAAGGTTGCTATGCAAATAAAGATACAGAGAAAACAGGAAAAAAATAGCGAACAAACTTCCCATATCTTGCAGCACGAAGCTCCTTACTTTTTAATAACGCGATATGCATGCACAAAGAGTTGTAGGCATGAATACTGGGAAAGACATTGGTCGGAGTATCCACTCGATACAGATTCTTTACCATAATCATGAAAATGTTTTTCTCGCTTAAGTATGCCGGACGGAAATCTGTACCATTGGGATAAATCTCGCAAATAACAAGACTCGCTATCATCCCGATGAAAAGAAAAAGGCTGACCTTATAAAAATCCTCCTTATTCGTAAACATAAAGTAGACCAGTCCCGCAAAAAAATATAAATAAACCAAAGAAAAATACGGTACAATAAACCATTCGCAAAAAGGAATCAGGTCATCCATATGCGTATGCATGATGTGGTAGCCGGTACTGACTGTAATACGACTTTCCAATGACTTAAACCAAATAGGATAAATAATGCCTATCCACAGTACATTTCCATAGCGATAGCGATATAGAATCTCGAAAAACCTCTTCCATCGCGGATGCTCTTCTGCATAGCGATACAGCTTACTCCCTCGATATTTCTGATATAAACTATTCCAAAATTTTCCCATTCCTTCTTTATTCCTGTATCGACACCGGGGGACAAGAATCATGATTAAAGACAAGGAGCTTACACTGTAGAAATTCAGATAACAACCTACTGAAATATACCGCTGTAAACGCTTTGACTATGCTTGTTTCCCCACACACCTACATATTGCAAAAAAGGAGTTGAAACACATCTTCTAAAGAATGTTCCAACTCCTCGACTCTAGCGAGAGGGGGACTTGAACCCTCGACACCACGGGTATGAACCGTGTGCTCTAGCCAGCTGAGCTATCTCGCCTTAAACAGTTCACCTTGCAGGTACTGTTTAAAAAAATTCCGACCCAGGCTGCGTATAAAACGCAGACCGGACCGAATACTGGGGCCTACAGGGCTCGAACCTGTGACCCTCTGCTTGTAAGGCAGATGCTCTCCCAGCTGAGCTAAGACCCCGTAGTCACCTCTTAGGCGACCAGTAAATGATACTAAAACGAATAGACTTTGTCAACAATTAATTTCGTCTTTATTTTGTTCTCAATTTCGGCTTTATTCTATTTTTTTAAGCTCAAAGTTATTATATTGTTTTGATCGAAGCTTACTGTATCTACTCTTCCAGATTACTTCTTCTTTCTATTCACAATCTGTTTGTTAATAACTAGCACAACATATTCAGAAAGCAAAGCAACAGCTCATCTAAAGCAATTTGTAATTCTTCTACACGTTCCGGCTCTACACATTCCATGTGTGGAATTCTTCGTGGTATCATCATTAACCTCTTGCTTGACCGTCACGCCAGTTCCAACAGCGACAGATTACTCCCTCTTCATCTGTAATTTCTCCCGGAAGGAGGTAATATATCCGAACCGATAGGCAGGAAATCTTCTCCTCCTTATGATTCCCCAGATGTGAATCTCCACTAAATGCATCCATATTTCTGCCCCGATGGGAAAAGCATGTTTAAGAAATAGCATTGCTTATGTCTACAATGGAACACAGTGTACTGTGGATTTCAACACAAGACCCTTCAACAAAGCCTGCAAAAACGGCGTATCTTTTCGTCAAATTTGCCGCTTCTCTCCAAGCCTTCACTACCATTTTCCGAAATAGTTTCACTAGCAAAGCGCTTCAACTCCTTTATTGGCTTCATAAAGTATTTTGATTTCATTGCTCCTTGCTTCATCCAAGACTACCGCTTCCTGAACATTCTTAACTGTAAATATTGCTAACATATACTTGCCTCAGGAAAAAATTCCCCAGAAATCGTCATCCATCTGTTTTTCATGCCTCCTTTTTTAAAATATACATCTCTACGCTATCCCTAGCCCAAGATCTTTATCAGGATAAACTTGCCAAATAACCTTCCACAAAGGACTTATACTTTGATACCTGTGCTCCCACAATCGGCTTACCCACGATTTTTCCTTCTTTATTGATGAAGTAGGTTGTCGGAACTCCCACTACATTCGAAAGGAGATCTGAAAAATCCGAGTTCGGAATAATGTTTTGGAAGTCTGCACCGGTCTTTTCCAAAATGGTTTTCGCTGTATCAATCTGTTGATCATCCGTCTCTCCGGCAATATCCGCTACCAAACCGATAATTTGCACATTATCCGGCATTTCCTTTGCCCATGCGCCAAGCTCCGGCATCTCATTAATGCAGGGACCGCAGAAGGTTCCCCAAACATTTAAAATCGTCAAATCCTTATCAGCAAATATCGAATCATCGACATCTTCTTTGTTGAGGTTTTTTGTCGTAAAGCTGAGCTTCTCTTCCGAAACAGCATAAGCATTGTCCTCTGCCGCCTTTTCGGAAGCTGCCGCAGTACTTCCCTCTTCTTTCACAGAATCGCTCTGTGCCGTTGTTTCTACAGCACTTCCGCTATTTCCGGAATTTCCGCAGGCACTAAGAACAGTTACACCGGCAAGCACTACCGGAAGAATCCATTTTTTAAATTGCAACATAATTTTCCTTTCTCTCTCTGTATTTCTACATTGATTCCTATTATTAATTCATTTCCAAGAACTCAGAATACACTATGACTAGCTATTTCTTCAAGATTCAATTTTTAACTTTCTTTTACAAAAATACTCTGCTTCCTTCCATCTATTTCTATTTAATTTCTAAACTTGCGCTGGAAAAAGGCATTTTCCAGAAGTACAGACTGTAGTTCCGTAAGGCATTCGGAAATACTTTTTCCGTCCCCCTCGAGAATGTAATCCGCTGTTTCCTCATAGAAAGCGCTACGTCTTTCCATCATTTCCGTAATATCTGTCAGATTCATTTTATCTTGTAAAAGCGGTCGCAGATTTTTTTAGCACCGGATAGACGTTGCAAAACCGTTTCCGGACTTACCTTAAGATAAACACAGAAAAAAATAGTTCTTTAAAAAGTTTCTGTTCTCCTCTTTCAAAACGATACCGCCGCCCGGTGACAGAATCATTTCTCTTCCGGACATCTTCTTAAGGACTCTGCTTTCTTCACGTCGAAAACTTTCCTCTCCGAATTTTTTTGAAAATATTCTTTTATAGACATGGAAAATTCCTGCTCCAGGACTGCATCCGTCTCAAAGTAGGGCAGGTCTCCCATTACAGCCAACTGTCCTGCAAGAGTCGATTTCCCGCTTCCCATAAAGCCCAGTAAGGCAATTCCTTTTCGTGCGGAGAGCGCTCGATGAAGCTTTAGATACTCTTCTATTTTCCACTGTCCCGGTGCGGACTCTCCGAAAATCTGCACAAAACTGTGTGAGGAGCCGGACAAGTCACCGCACAAGCGACTGAGTTTCCCCATTTCCCCCATGGAGATCGTGATAAGTTCTTTTTTCGGATATTTGTCTCTCCACCTTCTTCCCGCAAAAAGAAGATTTAAAACATCCTCCTGTTTATTAGGCATGAAAGCCATTTTCACTATATCCGGAGAATAAGAGGATAGCCTCTCCAGGATAGCCTCACACTCTTTTAAGTCCGGTGTTCTATGAAAGTCGTGGTAAGAGGCAATGACTTTTCCTCCAAGTCTCTTTACCATGGCAATACATTCTTTCCAGGATTCACGCCCGGAAATCCCGCACTCTACTTCAAGGTCAATATAGTCCGGTATACCGCTTTCCATCGCCAGTATATTTTCCTGAAAATAGCTTTTTTTCCAAAGGGATAGAACTCCCCCTGACGATTGGTACGAATTGTGAAAATCAGCTTTTTCTCCTATCAGATTTCTTACTCCTTGTAAAAAAATCAGCGAGTTTCTCGACTCTCTTTTCCAAAAAGTCATAGCGAAGCTCTACTGCGTAGAGATATGGAAAATATTGATCCTCTCTAAGCTTTTTCAGGATATCCAGGCACTCCTTCTCCGTCTTACCCTGTATTGGTACAATCATACCCATTTGTTTCCCTCTCCTTTAGGGTTCATTTTTCCAAAGCGCATTTTTTTCTTTTTATATAAGAACAAAAAAAGGGCTTTTTCCAGCATTCTCTTTAAAAACAATATGAAAAATACTTCTCCCTTCCCATTGGACGAACCAAAACTGTAGGAATTCCTGCTCGGTTTCCTCCAAGTATATCCGTAAAAATCTGGTCTCCGAAAAAGAGACATTTTTTCCTATCCGTATCCAGTGCTTCCGCCGCATCAAGATAAGCCTTGGCAGAAGGCTTCCCTGCATGTTCGCGGTAGTACATCGCCCCTACCTTGGAGGCAAACTGCTCCACTCTTTCTTTTCCGTTATTCGATAATATCGCTGTTTTAAATCCAATCTCCCTAAGCCTTTCGAAAAAAGCTTTAGTCTCTTCTTCTGCGGGAGCGTCATGCAAAACCAAAGTATTGTCAATGTCAAAAAAAAGCGCACGGTAGCCCTTCTCATATAGCTTTTGAAAATCCAAGTCGTAGACTGATGCTATAGAGTAGCTTGGATAGAAGGAGGATCCGTTTCTTTTCTTCATCCCTTTCCTTCTCCCTTCCCATGCGTTTTTAGGAGTTTCCCGATTTCTTCCATGAAGGTATTGATATCTTTAAACTCTCTATAGACGGAAGCAAAACGAACATAAGCAACCTGATCCAGGCTCTTTAGGCGTTCCATAACCATTTCCCCGATTTCTTCCGTACTGACTTCCTTGCTGTCATGCTTAAAAAAATATGGTTTTCTATATCGTCCACAAGCTCTGCTATCTGCTGCGGTGAAATGGGGCGTTTATGACAGGATCGTAAAACACCGCCCTCCAGCTTAGCTCGATCATATGGAACACGGCTTTGGTCTTTTTTTACCACCATAAAGGGAAGGGTTTCCGTCTTTTCGAAGGTTGTAAAGCGCTTTCCGCAGACCTCACATTGTCTGCGTCTTCGAATAGCGGTATTTTCATCTGCGGGTCTTGAGTCAATTACGCGGGTGTCTTCCGCATTACAAAATGGACACTTCATGATTCCTCCTTGTAGTCTGTATATCGCTTTCTGGCTTCTTCAAAGCTCAACTTTTCGTTTTTTTCTTCTTCTCGACAAAAATTGTTTCGTGACATCTTCGATCCCTAACGGAATTGGATTTCCGTGACATCTTCCGCATCCTTAACGGAATTGGATTCCGTGAGTATCTTCCTTTTTCACAGTACGTTCCTCTACCGTTTGTACTGCAACTCCTTCTAGCTTTGATTCCGGATTTTTTTCTCTATCGCTTCTTTAGTCGTTTCAATATCGCTTTCCTCTATCTTTGATTCGGCATCTTCCTCTATCCTCTTCTCAGAGACTTCCGCTACGATGCTCTCATTTTTGTGTGTCATCTCCTTCTCTCTCTTCGCTGCTAAACGATGCCACAAAGGCCTTTGCTGTTTCTGCCGCTTTCTTCTCCTTATTTACAATTTGCTGATAAAAAGCCGGCTTGTACAAGAATAAAGCAGGGAGTCAGATAAAAAGTAGAGGAATATGCCCAGTAAAATTTCCGGAAGAATGCTGTCATCTAAACTAAAGCTCCACATGGAAGCCAAAATGTTCATTATTACTCTAATTCCCATAAAGTACAATAAATGTCGAATAAAGCGGTGCTTTTCATGACGCATCATTTTGATACTTTTCTTCATAGCTGCACCAAGAGTTCTTGCTTTCTTTTCCAGAATAAGAAAAAGGGGTACATAAAAAAAGAACAGTAAGAAAAGCGAGATAAAAAAATATTAAAAAAATGATTTCTTCCACAAAATTCAAAATCGGATCAGCTGATTTAAAAAAGAAATAAAACAAAAACGTAAAGAGCCATGGGAAAAAAGCATAGAAAATGCTGTATACCAAAAGCTGCACCTGCATCGGAAAAATCTTCGGCTGCAAAGTATAAAAAAACGTCAAATGGAGATATCTTTTTCTCCCCGCACCAACTTTAATGCCATATAGATAAAGGAAAAAGAGCTCACAATCAGATAGATTACCAAAAATAAAAACCAAAAGAGCAAGCATGATTCCCGAGACGGTAAGACCGATTCCTCTCCTTAATCCTTCCGTTTGCGATATCATAGTCGATGCCAAGAAAGGACTAAAGACAAAAGAAAAGCATATTACCACAGCAATATACACGGAGAATTGCAAAAGAATGGCTACCAGCATGGTTGGCCAGTTCTTTCTCCACTTTCCTATGGCAAATCTTCTCAAGTCTTTATCATTCATTTTGTAACTCCTTTAATTCAAAAACGCAGTATCTGTTCTCGAAAAATCACAATAATCAGTCTAAAAATGAATCAAACAAATAAAAAGGCCTTATAAACATTTTTTTATAAGAAGAGCCGCAGAAAGCAAAAGGCAGTTCTCTCCCCGTAAACGGGGATCTCTCCTTCTATTTCTGCAGCTCCCTGTAGGATTTATTCGATAGGTACTACTCCACCTTCATACTTCTTATTGATAAAAATCCTGAATCTCCTTAGAGTGTAAAACTTCTACCAAAGTCTTTGCCCATTCCGCATCCTTATTCTTCTCCGATACGGCAATGATGTTGGCATAGGTCTGTGCCGCTTCGGACTTGGCATCCTCTGTGGCTAAGGCATCGCTCGGCTTATAATTTGCCTGAATAGCGAAGTTTCCGTTCATGCAGGCAAAGTCTACGGAATCTAAAGAACGAGGAATCTGTGCCGCTTCCACTTCGTAGATATCCACATTGTGCGGATTCTCTGCGATATCCTGCTTTGTTGCCGTAAGTCCTGCTCCATCCTTTAACTTAATGATGCCGTTCGCTTCCAAAAGAAGAAGCGCTCTTGCTTCATTTGTTGTATCATTCGGAACCGCAATCTTAGCACCGTCCTGGATAGCTTTCAAATCCTTGGACTTACCTGCATAAATCCCAAACGGCTCATAGTGAATCTTTCCTACGGAAACAACATAAGTATTGTTTTCCTTATTGAAATCCTCAAGGTAGGGAAGATGCTGGAAATAGTTTGCATCAATCTGTCCCTGATCTGTTGCTAGATTCGGCTGAACGTAATCGTTGTACGTTACGATCTCAATCTCCACGCCCTTTTTTTCCTTTAAAGCGTCCTTAGCCGCTTCCAAGATTTCCGCATGCGGGCTCGGAGTCGCACCGATCTTAATCTTCACTGCTTCCCCCTCAGCCTTAGCAGCTTCCGTTGCCTTCTCGGTCTCTGCAGCTTTTTTACTGCCTGCTTCTGTCTCTACCTGAGACTCCGCCTTTGTTTCCGCCTTCTGTCCTCCGCAAGCTGCTAAAGAAGCTACCGCTAAACCAAGGAGCAGCGCTGCTACTCTTTTTTTCATAATTTTCTCCTTTTCTACTTTGAAAACTCTCCTTACTCTATAACGAAAATTTTCTGAAATAATCTGCTGTAAGCCTAAACCACAACAAGTATCTATGCTAAAGAAGGTTTCCCTTCGAATAGCCTTAAGCTATTTTTCCCTCTGCTTTATGCGTACAGTCCAGTATACAAAAATAGTACAGAATCAGAAATATTGCAAATTTTTTCCTGCACTCTTTTTCTTTTCCTAAACTCTTTTTCTCTTATCACTGTACTTTGCAAGCCTCATCCAGAATTCCTGAATAATCTGCACGATAATAATCAGTACTAAAACCGCAATGATCATGATATCCGTCTTGTAACGATAATAACCATAATTCAGCGCAATGGCTCCAAGTCCGCCTCCTCCTACGAATCCCGCCATAGCGGAGTAGGAAAGAATCGAAGTAATGCAGATTGCCGCACCGATAAAGAGACTCGGTTTTGCTTCAGGAAGATAAACCTTTAAGATGATTTGCAGTCTGTTTGCTCCCATCGAACGTGCCGCCTCAATCACACCCGCATCCACTTCCTTTAAGGAAGACTCCACCATTCTGGCAATATAAGGGGCTGCCGCAATAACGAGTGGAGGAATAATGGCATTCGGTCCCAAAGTTGTTTTTACCAAAAATTTTGTTAGAGGTAAAACCATAACCAAAAGAATCAGGAAGGGAATGGTTCGAAAAATGTTGGTGATAAAACCAAGGACTCCATGAACCAGCTTTAAAGGATAAAGTCCTCCATCTTCCGTTACTACCAAAATTACTCCGAGAGGAATTCCGATTAAATAGGAAATCAAGGTGGAAATGCTCACCATATAAAGTGTCGCCACAGTTTCCGTTTGAAATAAGGGGATTAACTCTTTCATACTCATAGCTATGCATGCACCTCCTCAAAAGGAATTCCCCGCTCCTTCATAAATTGGGTAACACGAAGGATATCCTCCATATTTTCGGGAAGTTCAATAACCATCTGTCCAACCGCCATGCCGTCCACCTCCTTGGTATTGGCAAAGAGGATGTTTACCGGGGTATGCAGGGCAAGAATGAGTTCCGAAAGAATCGGATCATGCGCATTTTTACCGTCAAAGGCAATACGGAAACGTCTTCCCCCTCCGAAGAAAGCTTCTTTCTCTCCTTCACCTAAAATCAGTCTCTTTCCGATTTCCGTCTTAGGAGAACGGAAAATCTCCTTTACCGGGCCATGTTCCGCAATCTTACTGTGGTCAATAATTGCCACCTCATCACAGACAGACTCAATAACACTCATCTGATGGGTGATAATTATAATGGTAACACCAAATTTTTCATTAATCTCTTTCAGAAGAGCAAGAATCTGCTCCGTGGTTTTCGGGTCCAGTGCTGAAGTCGCCTCATCACAGAGCAAGACCTCGGGACTCGTAGCCAGTGCTCTTGCAATCGCAACTCTCTGTTTCTGCCCCCCGGAAAGCTGAGAGGGATAACTTTTTTCTCTTCCCTCAAGACCGACGAGCTTTAAAAGCTCCTTCGCTCTCTCGATTCTTTTCTTTTTCCGCGCTTTTCCTTGAAGTACAGTTTTTATAATGACTCCTAACGGAGTGGAGCTCAACTTGGAATCGTTAACCTCGCTTTTTTCCCTCTTCTCTTTGTTTTCTTTCTTTTTTTCCTTCCACTCCTTCAATGCCCGGGAAATACAGCCGCTATCGGCAATTTCCAGAGGGAAACAAACATTCCGGAGCAGATTTCTCTGCTCCAGAAGATTAAATTGCTGAAAAATCATGCCCATGTTTTGACGCATGGCAAGAATCTCTTTCTCCTTCATGGTACTCAAACTTTTCCCACGAAAGAATATCTGACCGCTACTCGGTCTTTCCAAATAATTAATACAGCGGACCAAGGTGGACTTTCCGGCTCCGGAAAGTCCGATGATTCCCTGAATCTGCCCTTTTTTAATTTCCAAATGGATGTCTTCCAGAGCTGTAAAGTCCCCGGATCCGGTATGGAATACCTTTCCCAAACCTTGTATTGATATGATATTTTCTTCCATTCTGCTCCTTCAGACAAAAAAATATTTTTGAGTGAAGCCTATTTCTTAAACAATCGAAAAAGTCTCGAATGCGCTTCTCGAAGAAGTTTCCCAAACTTCTATTAAGATATGGTTAACTGCAAAGGGCCAGGATTGACTCCGCATAAATCTCAGCTGCAAGAAGAAGATCCTTTACCTTAATCCATTCGTCTGCACCATGCATGTGTGTATCTACATCCGGAAGAATTGCACCGAAGGCAACTCCGTTTTCTACCTCATGCACATAGGTACCTCCACCGATGGCAATACACTCTCCCTTTTCTCCGGTAACTTTCTCATAGCAGGAAAGTAAAGCCTTAATGAAATCGGAATCCTTTGGAACGTGGTGGGGCGGAATCATGCCGTTTGTTTCGAAAACAAAGCCCTTGGCTTCACTGGACTTTCTTGCCACATCTTCACAATTTTCCTTATTGCCACAGATGGGGACACGGCTGTCAAAAGTAAAGCTCATTTCCTTATCATCCACTGCAAACAAATCCAAAGTGCAGGTTAAGTCTCCGCTTTCCTCGTCGTTCATCTTGATACCAAGGCCGGAGCCGTCCGTCACACCGTATGGGAAGAGCTTTAAAATAGCTTCAAAAGCTTCTTTATCTTCTGCACTGAGAGAAGGAAGCTTTACAGCAAAAGATAAAGCGGCAAGACCGGCATTCTTTCCAAGATGCGGAGTGGAAGCATGTGCACTTACACCGATTACAGTCACAGTATTGCCGGATTTTTCCAAACGAACACCGCATTCCTTTTCTACAGCATCCTTTGCATGCTTAAATTCTTCTTCGGATAAAGTACTAAATTCCATAACTGCCTTCTGCGGAACGGCATTGACAGCAACACCCGCCTTTAAGGAAAGAAGAGATCCCTTGGCAGTTCTATTCTTTTTCAAAGTACCCTTGATGGCACCCTTTTCAATATTGATAATCGGAACTCGGCATCCGGAGTAAAGCTCATCTCTCCCGCCTTTTTCCTTCTTATAATAGTAAGCAAGATCGGCAGAGCCTGTCTCTTCGTTCGTTCCAAGGATAAGACGAACTCCCTTTTTCAAGGAATATCCCAGTTCTTTTACTGCACGCATAGCGTAAAGCGCACAAAGAATCGGACCTTTATCGTCACTTACACCTCTTCCGTAAACATTTTCTCCCTTGACAAGCGGCTCAAACGGACCGGTTACTTCCCAACCCTCTCCCGCAGGAACCACATCCAGATGTCCTAAAATATCGAGTGTATGCGGGAGTTCCGGAGAATAATCTACCGTACCCACATAATTTTTCCCAGTTCTTTGTATGGAAGCCATAGCCTTCACATATCTTTAAACCCGCTTCCAAAGCTTCCTTCGGGCCATCCCCAAAGGGCACACCTTCTCTAGCCTCTCCCCGAACGGAATCAATCCGAATCAAGGTGAACAAGTCCTTTAAAAACTCATCCTCATGTTCCAACAGCCACTCTTTAATTGTTTTCTCCATCGCTTTTGTCCTTCCTTGTACTGTGAAAATGCTTATATTTGCTTTTCTTCTAACGAAATGATGCACGTTTTTTCGGCAACACCCGTTATAAAACTCTACATTGTAAGATAGGAAAAGATAGAATCTCCTACCACCGTTCCGCAAGAGACTTAATTTCTGGAAAATTCAGTCAAATGCAGGTCCTTATTACGGTCTAATACCATGCCGATGGACCAGGGATGAGCGAAAAGAAGCAGGGGTCTATCCTTTAAGTCCTTTACAAGCTTCATGTCGGAGGTACCGGAAATCTCGCTGACCGCAATCTCGGTATAATTTTCAATCCAGCGGATATGCTCATAGGGAAGCATATCCAAACGTACCTCTACATTGTATTCATTTTTCAGTCTGTAGGTCAAGACCTCAAACTGCAGGCTTCCGACTACACCGACGATGATTTCCTCCATACCGGTATTGTATTCCTGGAAAATCTGAATGGCACCCTCCTGTGCAATCTGGGATACTCCCTTTAAAAACTGCTTTCTTTTCATGGTGTCAATCTGTCTTACCCTTGCAAAATGCTCCGGCGCAAAGGTCGGAATGCCCTCATACGCAAATTTCTTTCCGGAAAGCTCCAGAGTATCTCCTATCGAGAAAATCCCCGGATCAAAAATGCCGATGATATCTCCCGCGTAAGCCTTTTCCACAATCTTTCTTTCATCCGCCATCATCTGGGTCGGCTGAGAAAGCTTTACCTTTCTGCCTCCCTGAATATGTGTCACTTTCCATTCCCGCATCAAACTCACCGGAGCAGATGCGCATGAAAGCTCACTCTGTCTCTGTGCTTCGGATCCATATTGGCCTGAATCTTAAAGACGAAGGCGGAAAACTCTTCCTCTACCGGGTCGATAAGTCCCTGGTCTGACATTCTCGGAAGCGGAGACTTTGTCATTTTCAGGAAATGTTGCAAGAAGGTTTCCACACCAAAGTTCGTCAGAGCAGAGCCAAAAAAACAGGGAGTAAGGAGACCGGCATCGACCTTCTCTTCATCAAAGACTTCCGCTGCCCCCTCTAAAAGCTCCAAGTCGTCCTGCAATTTGTCAAAATACTCTTTTCCGATAACCCCTTCTAATTTAGGATCGTCCTTCGAATAGACTTCCTTTTTCTACTTCTTTTTTTACCACCGCCTGCAGCATGGAAAAGATCCACTTCTTCCTTTTCTCTGTCAAATACCCCTTTAAAGTTGTGTCCTGAGCCGATAGGCCAGTTAATCGGGCAGGTACGGATTCCAAGCACTTCTTCAATCTCATCCAAAAGCTCGTACGGATCTCTTGCCTCACGGTCAAACTTATTGATGAAAGTGAAAATGGGGATATGACGCATCACGCAAACCTTGAAGAGCTTAATCGTCTGCGGCTCCACACCCTTTGCTCCGTCAATAACCATGACCGCACTGTCGGCTGCCATAAGCGTCCCTATAGGTATCCTCCGAGAAATCACGGTGTCCCGGCGTGTCCAGGATATTGATGCATCTTCCGTCATAATTAAACTGCAAAACGGAAGAAGTAACGGAAATCCCTCTCTCCTTCTCAATTTCCATCCAGTCCGAAACCGCATGCTTTGCCGACTTTCTTCCCTTTACGGTTCCCGCAAGGTTTATTGCCCCTCCATAGAGAAGAAATTTCTCCGTCAAGGTCGTTTTACCCGCATCGGGGTGAGAAATAATCGCAAAGGTTCTTCTCTTCTCTATTTCTTCTCTTAAGTTCGCCATCTGTCTCCCACTATCCTCTATTATTTCTTAAACTGCATTTTATTTAAATAATCTTACTTAAAAATAATTTCGACATTTTCTCTTTCTACGGCATAAGCACCCAAACACTTCAAAGCATATACCTTTAATAAGCAGGAAACGAGGAAAAAAATACGCCAAGCGAACTTTCCCCGTCTTAAAAAAAGGCTATGCCCCTGGGACATAGCCTGCACTTTAGTTTTATTTTCTACGCAGGAAGTCAGGAATCTCAAGTCCGCCTTCTCTTCCGAGTCTTGCTTTGCTCTGTACATCACGATCTACAGTTTCGCCCTGTTCTTAAAGCACCGGAACCCTGTGTTTCAAGAGGAACCTCCAATCTCTCCGTAAGAACTGGGGAAGAAGGTCTCTGATTATTCAGAAAATTGGTTCCGCTCAAGCTCTGTGGCATAGTACCGAAGTTACTGTGTAATCCGAGCTGACTCTTCGTTTCCTGTACAGCCGGCTTCTGCTCAGCAGGCTTTTTCTCTTTGATACCGGTTGCAATAACAGTGATGGAAACTTCATCCTGCGCATCTTCATTGTACATCGCACCGAAGATGATATTTGCATTCTCGCCAACAAGCTCTTCTACATAAGAAGCCGCATCATTCGCTTCAATCAGGCTGATATCTCCGGAAATGTTGATGATAACATCGGTAGCGCCTTCGATGGTGCTCTCCAAAAGCGGAGAAGAAATCGCTGTCTTAACAGCCTCGATTGCCTTATCATCCCCCTTAGCCTTACCGATACCGACATGGGCAACCCCTTGTCTTTCATAACGGCAGAAACATCCGCAAAGTCAAGGTTAATGAGTCCCGGAACATTAATCAAATCCGTGATTCCCTGAACGGACTGCTGCAATACTTCATCCGCCTTCTTCAAGGCCTCCGGAAGAGATGTCTTCTTCTCTACAATCTCCAAGAGTCTGTCATTCGGAATCACAATCAAGGTATCTACAACACTCTTCAGTGAATCGATACCCGCTAAGGCATTCTTCATTCTCTGCTTTGCTTCAAAACGGAAGGGCTTAGTCACTACACCAACCGTAAGAATCCCCATATCCTTTGCAATCTTAGCAATAACAGGAGCCGCGCCCGTACCGGTACCGCCTCCCATACCGCAAGTAACGAAGACCATGTCCGCTCCTTGCAGAGCTGCAGTAATCTCCTCCGCACTCTCTTCAGCCGCTTTCGTTCCGATCTCCGGCTTACCGCCACAGCCCAGTCCCTTGGTCAGCTTCTCCCCAATGGGCATAGAAGTTGATGCCTTACTGGACTGCAAGGCCTGCTTATCTGTATTTACTCCAATAAACTCAACGCCGGCGATTCCCTCATCCACCATACGGTTTACTGCATTATTTCCTGCGCCACCAACACCAACAACTATAATCTTTGCCGCCGCTTCTGACTCGGGAAGCTGGATTTCTATCATGTCTTCCTCCTTCAATCTATCTCTTATTCCGTTTAGGAATTCTATTCACATCTATCCTAACTATACCATTATATGAACTTTAGGCATTTGTAAAGGGGAAAGAAGGGACAAATTTGTAAAGAAGAAAAGAATTTTTACTTATTTTCCTTGAAAACATAAGCTTCCTTCTCTTTTCTTCCCTGATACCGGCTTAAATCCAATGTTCCTTTTCTTCCCTTCAGAGCCGGAAGAATATCCTTGAGACTCATGAGCTTCTGCTCCATATCTTCATTATCTCCAATGAGAACCTTTATATCTCCTATGTAAAGCGTTGCCGTATAAGAGGAACTGTATTCAATATGATCGCAATCGATTTCTTCCAACCTGAGCGCTGCCCCCAGATTCAGAATATCCTGAAAAATCGCTTTGTTCTCTACCGGAAGCGCCTTATAGAGACTCACCTTGGAAAACTTAAGTCCGGTTATTCGCGGAATCCCAGGAATCTTCTTTTTAGTCGATTCCACCACAATCCCGTCTCCGTCAAAATAAAGATTGCTGGACATATATTCCACATATCCCACCATATTTTTTTCGTAAACAATAATTTCCAAAGCAAAAGGATTCTTCCAGTGGAGCTCATATTTTTCCACAAAAGGAATGGTCTTATGAGGACGAATTTTTGTCCTTGATAAAGGCATAGAAGCTGTTATAGTCCAGTTCCTTGGTTAAAATCATCTTCGTAAGTTCTTTTTCCGTATACTGTTTATTCCCCAGAACCGTAATCTTATTTACCCTGGTACTGAAGAGCAAAAGGATAAGTAATAAGAAGAAAAGCAAAATTCCGTAAATGGTAATTTCCTTTCTCCTTCTTCTGTCCGTCATACCCTACTCTCCTTTTTCCACATCCAAGGTGGTCTGCCAAGACACATTCAGACAAAGCCCGAGCTCTGCAAGAAGAATCAAAAGAGAGGTTCCGCCATAGCTTACGAAAGGAAGCGTGATTCCGGTATTCGGAATGGAATTGCTCGCTACCGCAATATTCAAAATGGCCTGTAAGGCAATGTGCGCCATAACACCGATAACAAGAAAGGATCCGAAAAGATCCTTTGCATTTTTGGCAATTTCATATAAGCGGGATAAAATCAGAGCATAGACCAGCATCAATCCTACAGCGCCAACGAGTCCAAGCTCTTCGCAAATAATGGTGAAAATCATATCATTCTGGGCCTCCGGCATCAGGAATTTCTGTATGCTTTCGCCAAGTCCTTTCCCGAAAATTCCTCCGGACGCAATAGCATAAAGTCCCTGTCTTGTCTGATAGGTATCATCCGGAAAAGAAGCCGGATCTCTCCATGCAAGGATTCTTGTAATCTGATATCCATGAAGTATTTTTACTTTTTGTAAAAAAATAGGGCTAGCGGATAGGCACCGATATATCCCACTACTGTGGCCAATAAAAGAACCAAATGATAACGATAGCTCTTTACCGCAACAAAAAGCATAAAAATCGCAATACTGACAATAATGATTCCGGTGGAAAGGTTGGTCAGTGCCACTACAGCTGCAGGGATCAAAGCATACAAAGCACATCGAAACATAGCTTTCAAAGAATTAATGCGATAGCCTTTATCCGTAAGCAAAGTAGCAAGCATAATAATCACAGCCGGCTTCATAAGCTCCGACGGCTGAAACTGTACACCCATGATTCTAATCCAACGACTGGACCCATGGGATGCCACTCCCATAACAAAGGTAGCAATAAGAGCGCCCCATGCCGCAACATAGATTAAAATGTTCAACTTGGAAAGCCAGTGGTAATCAAAAAAACGGGAAAGAAACAGCATGATAAGGAACCCCGCCAAAGCAAATATTCCCTGCCTTGTAAGATAATACATATCGCCAAGATCACTCTTTGCCGCCATGTATCCCGATGCGGAGTACAACATCAGTAAGCCAAAGAGAGTAATGGAAAAAACCATCACCACCAAGGAAAAATCATAAAAATGCTTCAGCTTTTTCTTTTTTGACACTTTCCTGCCCTTTCCTTTTCCTACCCGTTTACTACGTCTTTTTAATGGCTTCACATCCTATCGCAGCTTACCGATCACAGACTCTTTACACAGTCTTTAAAAACTCTTCCGCGTTCCTCATAATCCTTGAACATCCCCCAAGAGGCACAGGCCGGACTCAGCAGTACATAGTCTCCCGGATCGGCATAAGCCGCACAGTCTTTTACCGCCTCATCCATATCTTCCGCAAACATAAGGTTATGGAAACCGTGCTTCTTTGCGCAGGCTGCAATCTGATTTCTGGTTTCTCCGATCAGTACAAGGTATTTTACTCTACCCTTGAATTCTTTAACCCAAGCGTCAAAATCGACATGCTTATCATAACCTCCGCCTATCAGAAGCACCGGACCCGGCATAGCACGAAGAGCCTGGATTGCCGCATCCACATTGGTACCCTTGGAATCATTATAATAGCGCACACCGGAACGCTCGCGCACAAACTCAATACGGTGTTCCACCGGCTTAAATTTCTTGCAAACCTTTATGATTTTATCCATTGGAACGCCCATTTTCAAGGCTACAGCCATAGAACACATAATATTTTCATAATTATGCTTACCCAAAAGCTGTACATCCTTGGTTTTAAAGAGCTTCTCTTCTTTGTCTTTGGACTTATAAATAAACTCGTCATCCCGTAAGAAAAAACCCTCTTTCGGCTCTTCTTCCGAAGAAAACCAGAGCACCTTCGGTTTTAAATTTCGTTTTTCCGAACTTTCTAAGCTCCGGATCCATATAGTTTAAGACGATGCTGTCCTCTTCCGTCTGGTTAATGGAGATGGATTCCTTTACCGCAATGTAGTTTTTCATTGTCTTGTGACGATCCAAATGATCCGGTGTAATATTGGTGATCGCCGAAACATGAGGACGAAAATCCACAATGGATTCCAGCTGGAAGGAACTGACTTCACAAACCGTAGCAGACTGCTCTTCCGTATCCAAGGCTTCCGCCGTAAAAAGGATTTCCGATATTTCCAACAACATGAGTATCCGCATATTGACTCTTTAATATTTCTCCGATAAGGCTGACTGTTGTTGTTTTTCCATTGGTTCCCGTCACAGCGCAAAGTTTTCCCTTAAGGGACTGGTATGCCAACTCTATCTCTCCGATTACCGGTATCTTCGCAGCATTGAGCAATAGTACATAAGGTTCATCTAAAGGGATTCCAGGACTGATTACCGCAGCATCGATTTTTAAGAGATCTCTTTCAAAAAGTTTTCCTTTTTAAAATCTTGCTTATTTTTCATTTCTTCTTTTTTTCTTAAATTGTGCCAGAATTTTTTTCTCATCCAACTTCGGGTTTGCGTCAAAAATATGACTTCCCCTCCCATGGCAAGAATCTGCTTTGCCGATGCTATTCCACTTCTGCCTGTCCCCAATACCAAAACTTTCCGCCTGTTCATCCTAAAATCCCTCTGTTCCTTAAATCCTTATGTTAATGTTCTTTATATCCCTATGTTCATGTTTCTTCTTTATATTTGCGCTTTTCTGTTTGCACTTTTTATGTTTGCACTTTTCTGTTTGCACTTTTTTTCGCATTTATATTTGCGCTTTTTTTATTTGCACCTTTTTTTGCTTTTTTTGCGCCTTTTTGCAATACTATGTCATTTCTAAAAGCAAGTCCCGTGATGAAGCATGCCAAAATCGTAATAATCGTAAATATCGTCACTACCTGTGTTTCCGACCAACCCAATAATTCAAAATGATGATGAATAGGTGCCATTTTAAAGATACGCTTTCCGTGAGTCATTTTAAAATAAGTAACCTGCATAATTACCGAAAGCACTTCCATAAAATAGACAAAGGCAAAGAGCGGAATATAGAGTGCAGTTCCTGTTTGGATTGCCATAGCAACTACAAATCCTCCAAGCGCAAGAGATCCGGTATCGCCCATAAAAACCTTTGCCGGATGAGCATTGAAGCAGAGAAAGCCAAGCAAACCGCCCAGTACCGCTCCCGGTAATGCACCAAGCTCCGCCCCGCCAAGGATTATCCTGTCCACAAGAAAGAGGAAAAAGACAATCACCGCTGTTACGCTACTGCACAAACCGTCAATTCCGTCTGTAAAATTCGCTCCCGTATCCGTAGCTGTAATGATAAATAACGATACAGGAAAAAAATAATATTCCCAAGGACCAGCTTGTTTCTTTTACAAATGGCAGTAGGAAATCATTCGCCCTTCCACTGTAAAAATACAAAAATGCAATGTACAGAAGGGAAATCACAATCTGCGATGCCATTTTCTGTTTCGGGTTAAAGCCCTCGGACTGATGCTTTACCACCTTTAAATAATCATCCACAAATCCAACTATTCCGAAACCCTAAACCAAGAAGATATGCAGGGAGTAATCCGCTTACCTCTCCTATAAAGGGAAGAATTCCGATACTGATTGCAATCAGGAAAAGAATCCCGCCCATCGTAGGGGTTCCTTGTTTTTTCAGGTGTGTCTGCGGTCCGTCATCTCGCACCTCCTGACCGAATTTCATACGGTGCAATATATTGATTCCCTTGGGGGAAATCAAAAGCATCACACAAAAGGCAATGCTGAGTGCAATGGTATTACTTAGCATAATGTTCTCTCCCCCTTAATTTCCATTTTCCGACTCATCTTCTTCTCTGTCATCATTATTTATTGCTTTACTTTCCGTAGCACCGCTCTCCGGAAGCTCTCCCGGAACACTATCTTCATTGTCCAGCTTTTCATCGCTTTCCAAACTTGCCTGTTCCGTGCTTTCTGCCGCACTTTCCGAAGCGCCTTCCACGATTCCGCTTTCATCCAAGGTTCGAATTCCTTCTTGCAAATCCTTATTTAAGGATGCCTCGGGATCCGTCTCTCCTTGTGCAGGAATATTCAAGAATTGCAGTGCATCATTCATGATTTTTTGCTCTATTTTGGTAGCAAAAGATGCGCTTGCCTGTTCCTCACCATCCAAATTCGGTGTATCTACAATCACATAAACCAAAATTTCCGGATCTTCCACCGGGGCAAAACCGCAGAAAGAAACAAGGTAATTCTTCTCATAACGAGGAAGCTTTTGTGCTGTTCCCGTCTTTCCGCCGACATGATAGCCTTTTAATTTGTGCCGGTCTTCCCGTGCCCTGCTCTACCGTCTGATATAGTGCTTCCTTTAAAAAATCGCTGGTTGCCTGAGAGCAGGTAACACGCAAGAGTTCCGGTTCTATCTCTTTCATGACCGTACCATTTGCATTTAAAATCTGCTTTACAACGTGCGGCTTAAAATATGAACCGCCGTTAATTGCACTGGAAAAAGGCCGCTGCCATCTGAATCATACTTACATTGTAGTTTTTGCCCGAATGAGTTCGTTGCAAGGGAAGTCTTTCCTAAACTATCCGCCTTATATACCAAAGCAGAGGTATCCGCCTCTCCCGGTAAATCAATTCCCGTCTTCTCTCCAAAGCCGAAGATATGCTGATATTTTACAAAATTTTCCGCCCCCTCTTGAAAGGCGGTATTCATCAGATAGACGTTGCAGGATTGCATAAGAGCATGCTCTGCATCCAACGTTCCGTGCCCGTCTCTTTTGTGACAACGAATGGTCCGGTCTTTACCCCGTCACTCAAGGTAATGAATCCTTCACAGTTAAATTGCGTACTTTCCTTAATGGCACTTTCTTCCAGTGCCCCGGCAATCGTAAAAAGGCTTAACCGTGGATCCGGGCTCATAGGTATCGGAAATCGGCACGTTTCTCCACATCTGATTCCAGGCAACCTGAGTCCCCAAGGAAAGAATATCCTCATTACTGTAATGAGAAGGAATCTCCTCTTCCGTAATACTCTGATTGTTATGCTCTCTCTTATATTCTGCAAGGGCTTCTTTCTTACCAAGTTCCTGAAGCAGAGAATCGGGATATACGTTTTTATCCAAATCTCTCGGGTGGTTTAAGTCAAACTGATTGGTACTTGCCATAGCAAGAATTTCCCCGTTTTTGGGATTCATCACAATAGCCGCAGCCATCTTGGAGCCGACATCATTTTTTTCTGCCAATCCTGTAAATACTTTTTCTACCGTTCTCTGAATATTAAAATTGATCGTTGTGACAATACTGTTTCCGTCCGTTGCTTCCCGAATCACGGACTGCAGTTTTGTGTCGGAATCCAGATAGCCGTACTCTCTTCCGTTTACACCCACAAGAGACTGATTATAGTACTGCTCCACTCCGCCTGTTCCGTCTTCGTTGTCCGCGGAAGAAAAACCGATGATATTGCAGGCCAAATCCTTATACGGATAGCTCCTTTTATACTTATCCTCAAACCAAATGCCCTTGATTTCGTATTTATTTCCATTTTTTTCTGTAAGCGGCATTTTTTTATCATCAATGAACTTCTGAAAGGCTTCCTTTTCTTCAAAAACTTAAGCCTTCTTTGAATTTAAGGTAGGCACTCTTCTTATTTCCCGCCAACGATTTTTGTTGATTTAAAGTATTTTCCACAGTAGAAAGACGCTCATCTCCCGGAAAATACTCCTGCAGGGCATCCAGACTTGCTTTCAGATAGCGGTCATCCGCACGAGAGGTGATCACCTTCGGATCCACTATAATATTGTAGACTTTCTGACTCGTCGCAAGAACGGTTCCGTTTCGGTCAAGAATATCCCCTCTCTTCGCCTGAATCGCTCTTGAGCCGTAACCGGACTGCCTCTGTCCCAAAACGATACGGTTATACTCCTCCCCGTTTTTCTGCACCATCCGAAAAAAATCACAATGCTTAAAATAGCAAATAGCAGGATTAAAAAAACAAATCCTACCATCAGCTTTTCCTGCATATAAAACGGCATAATCTTAGTCTGCCGTCTTTTTTTCTTCTGCTCCTCATCAGTGCTTTGGGATGTTTTCATATTGCCGTACGTACTCGCTTTCTTGCTTTTTATACTCGATTACCTGATGGTCTCCCCGGATAAACCATTCCCAGCTCCTCTGTGGCTATTGTGAAGATTTTTTTCCGGATCCAAAGCAGCGCTGATTGCATTTTGTAAAGCATCATTTTTCTGCTTTAATACTTCAATTTCTTTCTTTTTTTCTGTTCAATGCGATGCATCCTTGTATTGACCTTGGTCTGTAACTGGATGTAATGAAAGCAAAGTACACCCATGATTCCCATAAAAAGGGCAACGGAAAAGACCAGGAAAAAGTTCGCCGAAGTCTTGTTCTGCAGTCTTTCCTGCTGCAGTTCATGTCCTATCTCTCTTTCACGGAGAATTCTGGCTCTCTCTTCTCTGGTAAACGTTCCGCTCCTCTTTGGACTCGGCTTTCTCACCACAGTCTTCTTCGGAACGGCCGATTGATTTATTCTCTTTACTCCTTTTTCTTCTCGGCGCAAGCTCTTCTTTTGTCACAACTGACCCGGCAATATAACCTGCGTGCCTCTTTGCCAGCTTCCTTGCCATACTCTTCCCTCTTATTCCTTCGCTAAAACCACATTTCCTCTATAAAAATGTGACAGCATCCCTTCTTTCACATTTTCGTACTCATATACTCATTTTTACACTCTGTATTACCGAAACCTTGAAGCTCTGAACCTTCAAGGCTTCGACTCCGTTTTTATTCTCCTCTTTCAAAAATACGGAGCTTTGCACTTTTTGAACGGGGATTCTCCTCCTGCTCCATCTCGCTTGGCAGGATAGCCTTCCTCGTTATAACTCTTCCTAAGCTTTTTCTTCCGCAGCTGCAAACCGGGAAGTCCTTCGGGCAAATACAGGGATTCTCCGCTGTTCAAGCTCTGCTTTACAATTCGATCCTCCAGCGAGTGGAAGGTAATAATGCAAAGCCTTCCTCCCGGCTTTAAGGACTGAATCATGCCCTCCAGAGAATCCTTTAAAACATCCAGTTCTCTGTTTAAAGCAATGCGGATGGCCTGAAAAGTTCGTTTTGCCGGATGTCCTCCGGCCACTCTGATCTTCATAGGAATGGCATGACTTATAATCTCCGCAAGTTCTCCCGTTGTCTCAATCGGTTTTTTTCGTTCTTTTCCAACACGATATGTTTTTGCAATATTTTTGCAAACTTATCTTCTCCATAGTCCCGGATGATGTGATAAAGTTCCGTCTCACTGTAGTCGTTAATCAGGTCCTTTGCCGTAAAATCCTGTCGATTATCCATCCTCATGTCGAGCGGAGCATCAAAGCGATAGGAAAAGCCTCTGTCCGCTTCATCGAACTGGTAGCTGGAAACGCCCAAGTCTAAAAGAATCCCATCTACCTCCGATATGGAAAGAGCAGAAAGGATTGCCTGAAAAATGTTCATAGTTGTCACGTACTATCGTGACTTGCTTTTCAAATTGTGCCAGTCTCTTCGTTGCAGCCTCTATCGCATCCTCATCCTGATCAATCCCGATCAAACGTCCTTTTTCGTTCAGCCTTTCCAGTATATGAAAGGAATGTCCGCCACCGCCCAGTGTTCCGTCTACATAGACACCGTCCGGCTTTATTGAAAGTCCTTCCATACATTCGTTAAGCAAAAATGCTTTTGTGCGAAAATTCCATCAGATTCCCAAGCCTTCCATATCTGTAGCCAATTGCTCATAATCGGAGAAATCATTGTTCTCTTCCCACAAACTCTCTGACCAGATTTCCGCGTGATCTCCCACACCAAGCAAAACCACATCCTTTTTCCAAAGAGGCCTTCTCTCTGAGTGTCTGCGGAATCAAAATCCTTCCCTGCTTATCGCACTCACAGGAAATGGCACTTCCCAAAAGAAATCTCTTTAAGGTTCTTGCCTGCTTGCTTGTCATGGGCAATGCCTGCAGTTTCTCTTCCAGTTCTTTCCATTCCGGAACGGCATAAAGAGAAAGGCAACCATCAAGGGAACGGGTAAGGGTAAATTCGTTATATCCATCCTCACGGAATTTAGCAGGAATCATCATCCTGCCCTTAGTATCTAAATTGTGATGATACTCTCCCGTAAACATAATCTACCACTTTCTCCCACTTTTTTTCCCACTTCTACATTATAATGCATGATTTTTTTAGGGAAGAGTCAAGACAATATACTAGAATTTATAGACCTAAAAAAAGTAGTTTTTTTAGTTGCATGAGATAGGGAAAATATACAAATAGTAAAAATTTAAGCTATGCTTCCATTTCTTGTATCATTTCGGATATTTTGGCATCAAAAAAACGAGCTGTATTCTTACAGCTCGTTTCACAGACTGATGTCCTTTTTAATTCTGATTTAATTGTCCGGTCCTTGATAGAATCCCAATTTTTACCCCACCCGGAAATTTATCTACAAAAAGCCAAGTTTATACATTGAAGCGGAACAGGACTACATCGCCGTCCTGCATCACATACTCTTTTCCCTCCATGCGCACAAGCCCCTTTTCTCTTGCCGCGGAAAGCGATCCGTTATCCAGTAAATCCTTGTAGTTCACTACCTCAGCCTTGATAAAACCTCTTTCAAAGTCGGTGTGAATCTTTCCGGCTGCCTGCGGTGCCTTGGTGCCCTTCTTAATCGTCCACGCTCTGGTTTCCTTCTCTCCGGCAGTGAGGTGGGACATTAAACCAAGAAGAGAATAGGAAGCACGCACAATCTTATCGAGTCCGGACTCGGAAAGCCCCAAAGACTCAGATACTCTCCCTTTTCCTCATCGGAAAGTTCGGATATCTCCTGCTCAATTTGTGCGGAAATCACAAAGCTTTCGGAATGGTTCTTCTTCGCGTACTCTCTTACCTTTTGTACATAAAGATTCGATGCACCGTCATCGGCAAGGCTCTCCTCCGCTACATTGCAGGCATAAATCACCGGCTTACGGGTAAGGAGACCTAAGCTGTCTAAAAAGCTCTGCATCCTCTTCTTCCGCTTCAAAGTTGATTGCCAACTTCCCTTCTTCCAGATGCGTATGAAGTTTTTCCAGAAGAGCGTATTCTTTCTTCGCATCCTTATCGTTGTTCGCAAGCTTCTTGGTCTTCTGCATTCTCCGGTCTAAGACTTCCGGGTCGGAGAAAAATAAGCTCCAGCTCAATCGTCTCAATATCCCGAATCGGATCTACGGAACCGTCTACATGAATGACATTGTCATCATCGAAGCAACGCACCATGAACAATGGCATCGGTTTCCCTGAATATTTCCAAGGAACTGGTTTCCTAAGCCCTCTCCTTTGGAAGCGCCCTTTACGAGTCCTGCAATATCCACAAACTCAATTACTGCAGGGGTAATCTTCTCGGAATGATAAAGGTCGGAAAGAAGCTGCAAACGCTCATCCGGAACAGCCACCACCCCCACATTCGGGTCAATTGTACAGAAGGGGTAGTTTGCCGACTCCGCACCTGCCTTCGTGATTGCATTAAAAAGAGTGGACTTTCCCACATTCGGTAAACCGACAATTCCAAGCTTCATAGTTATACTCCTATCTTTTTATCTCCTAAACATCTTTGAGTTTCTTTCGTAAAACAAGATTCCGAAGAATTTTTATAAAATGAACTCGGGGTATTATACCATTCTCATGTTTTTAGCTCAATAGGGCTATTATCTCCAACATAAACTACAGAATTGTATCCATGAACATTACTATCTTTTATCTTCCGGATTTTATATAAACTGTGCCCAGATAATCGGTACGCATTCCAGTGACCCATCCTTTTGATAATCCTTTGTGTATAGCAATATTTCACGCATTATTTTTTTGATGAAAATTTAGTTGAAAAATACATCTATTGAAGGATGACTTTTATAGCCTGAGCTCTTAACTTCTATCGCTGATATCTTATTCTTTTCAGCTACGAGAAAAATCAACTTCATAATTATGCCGCGTTTTTTTCGTTCAAAAACGTATGATAGTATAATTCATATCCATTTGTCGCTAATGTCTGCGCAACAACATTCTCATAAATATAGCCCTAAGTTAGCCTGTAACTTACCATTTAAAAAGCTTGGAATATATATCATTTTCTGTAAAATTCTTATCCTTAAATGCAAGAGTAATAAACAGACCAATATCAGCGGTAAACAATTTTAAACTTTGTTAAATCCTTATTTTTGTGCCATGCCAGGCCCCGGATCATTGGCATGATATGCTACCAATACTGTCCCTGAATCTCTCAGTTCATATATCTGCTCTAATATATCTCCGGCTCTACTTCCTTTCAAAACGCTGGATACCTGATACCTGGATGCATTTCCCATGAGCTGAGCAGGAATTGCATCAAAAAGCGCCGATATCTTTCCCCTTGGATCAATCTTACGAAAATCATCCTCATAAAGAGATAAAATGTCCCGTTTAACATCATCTACTTTACTTAAATCATTTGTAGAAATATAGCTTTCTACAGCTTGTGGCATACCACCAACCAACATATACAATCTAAAATCACGAAGCATTTTTTTCTAAATGCCACTTGTCCTAACGGCTTTTTGGACTCATATAATTTCCGAAGCATCGGTACCGAGACTTCATCCTCCAGAGCCCAGCGAAATTCTTCATAATCCATCGGATACATACGAAGCTTTCTCTCTTCACTTGGAATCAAAATATCTTTCACATTTCTTCTAATAGATATTAAAGACCCGGTCTCAATATAATCATATCTTCCGTCCTTCACTAAAGCTTTTATAGCCTGTCTTGCCTTTGGACATAATTGCACTTCGTCAAAAACGATACATGATTTTCTTTCTTTAAGACTTACCTGATAAGTTAACTGCAGTTGCAAAAAGATATAGTTTAAATCCGACAGATTATCAAACAATGCTTTGGTCTCCGGTGAGGCAGTATAAAAATCCACCAAAATAAAACTTTCATATTCATTTCTGGCAAATTCTTCAACAACAGTCGATTTACCTACACGTCTAGGCCCTTCTATTAATAATGCTGTTTTTCCATTTGAACTGTCCTTCCACTGTAGTAAACTGCCGTATATTTTTCTCTTAAACATTGTGTTATACTCCCATCCGTCCAAAATCGTCAATTTTATTATCTTTAGATTCCGCAAAATCGTCAACTTAGATTTACTCAGATTCGTTAATTCTATTATATCGCAAAAAATACAGCCACCATCACAAGCTCACAAGTAATCGGTGGAAACTCTATCATACAGACTTATAAATGTATTACTTCGGTTTAGGCTCTTCTTCAAATAAAGGTATGGGCAATTTCTTAAACCACTATATATTCAATTAGACGAACTGAAAAATTTTTCAGCTCATCATTGTATTTGCTAAATTGGCTCATTAATTTACTTTCTGTGAAATTGTTCTATCTCTTGCATAAAACAATCCGATTTTTTCTATCTAGGATGATGCTTACATTCTCCAGCTTATTTAGTTTCTTCTCATGCAAACCACAAAAAATGGGATTCCTAATTTTTATGGTCATCTTCAGACAATGAAACGGACGATTCTTCGTTTTTATTTGTTCTATGTCTTCAAGTTTAAATTTAAAATGTAATACACTCCGTCCTCTACTTCCATAAGTATAGTATTGAACAACTTCGTTTTCATAAATTTCTAATTTCACTCCATTTATGAAGAGATAATATCCCATAAACCATACAAGGAGCGGAGCGACAATCAACACAATTGCCATAATCATTTTATCTGAAAAAAATCAGTATGATAACGCATAAGATGATTCAGTACCCACACAACAATAAAAAAATAGTATTACCATGGATAAGCAACCTACCCTATTAAAGTTAGACTTATGAGGATATGTCAAGACAAGTTTTGGTTCCTCTTGTAATAATTCTAATTTCATATTTTCCGCTATCTTTCGTATCCCTTCCTTTTTGAAAAATTAGCATTTCCATACTCTCCGTTGGGTAAAAAGCTACACGCAATCTATTCGATTTTTTTCAATATAGATGAATATATTGATCCATCATATTGGGGGTCACAAAAAAATCCAGGGAAGAGATTTGTTCTCAAGCACGATAATTTATACCAATTATCATGATTAATATATAAAGGGGTCGTAAAAACGCCCCAAAAGAAAAAATGCTCAGGCCAAAAATCCGAGCACTTTTTGGTATAATTCATTTATAAATTTCATTAGCAATTATAGCATTTTTCAAATTTTTCAGCACAATAGCATACAATATACGGAAGTATTCGAAAAAAAGCAATGTTACTTATCTTTTGCATCATCAGTCCAGCATTTAATCATCCAAATTCACCTCATGAACAGTACCGCCGGTCTTCTCCATTTGTGCCTTTATTTCTTCTTAACCGCTCCATATTTTTCTTCACTAAAAAAATGGATCTGCATTGACTTCAAAAGGTATCCTCTGCTCTCTAGTGACTTTTTGTAGCGAACATGGTATATGCAGCAGTTACAGATAATCCCATATCCTTACATGTTTTTTCCATTTTCTCTTTTAATGTTTCATCCATTCGAAAATTAACCATTGCCTGTGCTATAGCTACACCTCCTCATTTTTAGACAAGTGTATCGTGTATGTACTTCATTTGCAATCATTTTTCTATTTTATTGATATACAAATGATTTCAAAGCATCAATACCTTTTCGGATGAACCTTCCTCTTATCGGACAAAAATTTGTAGCTATCCCTCTTCTTGCTCCGGCATACCGTATTTTTTTCTTTTTCCCAGAGCAATGCTCTTCATCAGAAAGGCCATATTTCTGGCCAGAGTTCTCATGGTTTGCAGGCCTTCCAAATCTTCCTTCGCCTCTCCTTTTTCGCATCCATGCACGCTGTTCCAGTATTGGCTGGAGGCCACCGGCATTCCTGAGATTGTAAAAATACTTATTCAATTCATCAAAGGTAGCAGATAAAACCGCCCTCGTCTTGCCACAACCACACTGGCTCCCCACCTTCATAGTCTTATCAAAATGCGTGCTGTAAAATAGTCTGTCCGAGCAGGCAATTAGGGTGGCATTTGCAGAAGCGTAATAAACCGGGGATGCCACTACTAAAAGCATCTGCGGCTTCAAACTTCTCTGCCAGCTCATTTACAGGGTCATTGAAGACACATTTTTCCATTTTTATAACAATATCCACAGGAAATACAGCCCTCGTATATCTTTGTTTCCAATCTGTGTCACTTCTACTTCTATATTTTTCCTGCTCAAATACCTTAATCATCTCCGCGAGGGCAATACTTGTATTGCCTCCGATGCGAGGACTTCCGTTAAGAATCAATACTTTCATAAAATCTACTCCTTACAGGGAAGCCCTGAAAATCTCTGCAATATCCTTCTCTAAAAGAGGAGCCCAAGCCTCTTCCAGCCCCTCATTTTTCCGCAACGTGCTTTTGCCATTTCGTCAATTCTCTTCTCATCAATTCCCACATCTCTAAGATGCATAGGAATGTTAATGGACTCGAAGAACTTGTAGGTTGCATCAATTGCCTGCTCCGCAATCGCAAACTTATCTTGATTTGCGTCGATTCCAAATACGTTTACGCCATACTTCACAAAGCGGTCTACCGTCTTCTCGTTTAAGATATGCTTCATCCATCTCGGGGTAATAATGGCAAGCCCCTCTCCGTGAGTAATGTCATAGTAGGCCGAAAGCGCATGTTCCATCCCGTGGCAAGGCCAGCCGGACTCACTGTTACCAAGGGAGTAAATGCCGTTACAGCCATAGGTGCAGCAAAGCATCATCTCCGCCCTCGCGGTATAGTCTTTCGGATTTTCCAAGCATTTCCTTGTGTTAATCATCAAACTCTTTAAGGCAGACTCCATGAAACCGTCATTTAAGAGTGTGGAATCCTCGCAGAAATACTGCTCCATAATGTGATTCATGGCATCCGCGCACCCTGCTGCCGTCTGCTTCTTGGACACAGAGAAAGTATAGGTCGGGTCCAGGAAAGAAACAGCCGGATAAAGAAGAGGATCGCTGTACCCCGTCTTATCATTGGTCTCCGTTCTGAAATCACTCCCCCGCATCATACTCACTACCCGTTGCGGAAAGGGTAATGATATCCACTATCGGAAGTGCAGCTTGGGCCTTCACCTTATAAGTAATCAAATCCCAAGGATCCCCCTCATACTTTGCACCGGCTGCAATGGCCTTGCTGCAGTCCAAAACACTACCGCCTCCAACAGACAGAATCACATCAATATTCTTCTCTTTTGCAGATTTTTACGCCATCCAACACGCTGGGATCATACTTCGGATTCGGTTGAATATCGGGAAGCTCATAAATCTCATAGTCCTTTAGCAACGCCTTTACCTTGTCATAAAGACCTATCTTTTTGATGCTTCCGCTTCCGTAGCTAAGGAGAATCCTTTTTCCGAACTGCTCCATCACTTCCGGAAGCTCTTCAATCACGCCTTTTCCAAAAATAAGTCTTGTCGGTGTCTGATAATCAAAGTTTTGCATTGCTAACCTCCTGTTTTCTCAATCATTCTCTCTAGTTAATAATGAATTCTCACACAATAAGTGAAGAATCTATTTTTCATAAAAACTGTTATCTGATAATTCACGCCATGTTAAATACATTTCCTTATAATTCTTTTTGATAAAATTCTGAATAAGACGAATGTCTCTCTGAGAGAGAATGCCACGATGCAAAGCTTCTAAGTTGACAACAAAAAAACTTTTTCCTCTTTTTTTAGTGAAGGAGTATCCGTTAATAATCATGTCAGCTTCATCTGCAATTATCTTTTTATCTTGTAGTTTCACGAATCTTGACCTCCTTAATATTAGATAGAAAGGAATCAACATCATATGAAAGGTCCTCAAGAATGGGAACTAAATCTATATATTCTTCCATTTCTGCTAAATCCTTATATTTTGCAAGTACTACCAGATAGCCGTTATCCCATTCTACAATTTTCTGATATTTTTCTAATCGAGAAGAAGTCATAAAACGAATGGTATCTTCCCGAAATTGAAAAATACTATAGTTTCCCAAATTACTCAAAAATGCAGAGTTCTTTAGTTCTTCCATCCTTTTCCTCCATACTTTTCTTTTTATTCTATCTTAACAAAATGCAGAGTGAACGTATAGAGGATTCGTAAACCAGATTGTTTAAATCCCATCTTCAACACGGATGCATCTTACAAAAAAGCAGAGGTTTTCCCTCTGCTCTTCCCAGTCCATATTCAAGTTTTTTTCTTGGCAAAATCAAGATGCAATCTTTCTCCATGTAACGGATTTTTCGAAATCTTAGTTCTTTCTTGCTGCAGCCGGTCCAAGCTCTCTAATTCTCTTCTGCAGTAAAGTCTCTCTTTCTTTTTGCCTTCTCTTGGAAGTCTTTGAAGATATCTTCTTCTACAATGCCGAAATATATTTCATCGTAGTTTTCCGTTCCCTCATTGTAGATTCGAAGTACATAGCAACGATCTGCCGTGTTGTACAAACTGCCGTTATTCTTAGCACTTTCATATTCTTCTTCCGGAAGGAGTGTGAACTTCTCTCCATCCAGTAAGGTTTTTCCCATCAGACGGTTGCGAATCCCCCTGTCTTCGCCTTCCAAGTATTCATTGCAATAGCTCATAACTTCGACTTTTTTTCCGTTTTTCCAAAAGAAAAGGACAAGGTAGGATTCTCTGTAACGATATAAGCAGTTCTTGCAGATTTACTAACAGGATCATTTACTTTTCCTTCTACATAAGGAACATCAATCTCTATTGCTTTCTTTTCTCCTGCATAGGCGATAAGACCGCAAGAAAACACCATCAGTGCAAGAACGGATAAAAACTATTTTTTTCTAAACATATCTACTCCCGAAACATGGATTATATGAATGATACTCTTTTTCAACAAAGGTAAAAATCGTACTTCTCGTTATTTCTATTCAGTATAGAATCATTTTTCATAAAAAAACCGGAGTAGCCTTCTCGACAACTCCGGTAAAAATTATAACTAGATTTTTTAGTATGCAAGTAAGTAAAAGTCTTATAAGGTATATTGTAAATATATCGTAAGAAGATGTTATATATTTTTTTCTTTTTGGAAAATATTAATTTTTAATGATTATTACTCGGGAAAGGCAAGTATTCCGTTTAGAATAGAACCTTCATTCTTTTAGAATCATATCTTCACTCGCTTAGAATACTATCTTCACGAAACTCTTTTTCCCTTTTTGTAAGAGCGGCTCTTTTGGACAGCTCTTCCGGGCTGAAGACTCTTCCGATATCCGTCACCTTTTCTCCGGCAAAGCTTACCCCGCCCTGCTGCACATTTCTTCTTGCCTCTCCCTTGGAAGGCGCAAGACCCGTGAGAACCAAAAGGGTTAAAAACATCCACGCCGTCCGCATATTCTTCCTTAGAAAGGGTATAGCTTGGCACATTCACAGAAGCACCGGATCCGGCAAAGAGGGACTTCGCCGCCTCTTCCGCCTTCTTTGCTTCCTCCGTGCCGTGTACAAGCTCCGTTAAATGGAAGGCAAGAATTGCCTTCGCCTTATTGAGCTCCGCCCCTTCCCACTTGTCCATTTCCCGGATTTCCTCCATCGGAATAAAGGTGAGAAGGCGAAGGCACTTTCCTACATCGGCATCATCCACATTTCTCCAATACTGGTAGAAATCGTAGGGAGAGGTCTTCTTCGGATCCAGCCAAACCGCACCGCTTGCGGTCTTACCCATTTTCTTTCCTTCCTTATTGGTGAGGAGTGTTATGGTCATCGCATGGGCATCTTTTCCGAGCTTCTTTCGAATAAGTTCCGTTCCGGCAAGCATATTGCTCCACTGGTCATCACCGCCAAACTCCATATTGCAGCCGTAGTCCTCATAGAGGCGGTAGAAGTCATATCCCTGCATGAGCATATAGGAAAAATTCCAGGGAAGGAAAGTCCGTTTGCGAGACGATTCACATAGCAACGGGCTCTCAACATCTCATTCACGGAGAAATGCGGTCCCGCCTCTCGTAAGAACTCCATGAGATTTAAGTTGCGAAGCCAGTCTCCGTTATTTACCAAAATCGCTTTTCCTTCGGAAAAATCAATAAAACGGCTCATCTGCTCTTTGAAGCAGGCAATGTTACTGTCAATTTCCTCTACGGTAAGCACCTTTCGAAGATCCGTTCTTCCGGAAGGGTCTCCAATCATTCCCGTTCCGCCGCCCATTAAGGCAATCGGTCTGTTTCCCGCCATCTGCAGTCTTTTTCATAAGGCAAAGCGCCATGAAATGCCCTACATGAAGGGAATCCGCAGTCGGATCGAAGCCGATATAAAAGATCGCCTTTCCGCTGTTCACCATCTCGCGGACTTCTTTCTCGTCCGTAACCTGCGCAATCAAGCCTCTTTCCTGCAGTTCCTCGTATACACCCATATTTTTCCTCCAAAAATTTCCTATTATCGAATCTGCGCCTGATACTCATAGACCGTCGAAATGAGACGCAGCGTATCTTCCCAACCAATGCAAGGATCCGTAATACTTTTCCCTAAAATATGCTCTTCCACCTTTGCAGAACCTTCTTCTAAATAGGATTCCACCATAAGCCCCTTCACAAAATAGGCCAACTCTTCGGAATACTTCCGAAAATGCATGATTTCCTGGGCAATTCGAAGCTGCTCCTTATACTTCTTTCCGGAATTGCAATGATTCGTATCCACAACCACGACCGGATTCAGTAGCTCTTTCTTCTCATATAAAGAATGAAGCAGTTTCAAGTCCTCATAGTGATAGTTCGGTATCATCTGCCCATGCTTACTCTGAGAACCTCGCATAATGGCATGCGTATAGGGATTTCCTGCCGTTTCCACTTCCCATCCCCGGTAAATAAAATTGTGTCCATGCTGTCCTGCATAAATGGAATTCAGCATAACGCCGAGATCACCTGAAGTCGGGTTCTTCATACCTACCGGGATATCCACTCCGGAAGCCACCATCCTGTGTTGCTGATTTTCCACAGAGCGCGCCCCAACTGCAACATAGGAAAGTACATCATCGAGATAGTTATGATTATCGGGGTAAAGCATCTCATCCGCTGTAGAAAAGCCGCATTCCTCGAGTACCCGGATATGCATACGACGAATCGCCAGAATCCCTTCCGTAAGGTTGGAGCGCTTTTTCCGGATCAGGCTGATGAAGCATACCCTTATAGCCCTCTCCCGTGGTTCTGGGTTTGTTCGTATAAATCCTTGGTACTATAAAAATCCGGTCTTCCACATCCTTCGCCACTTCTTTTAACCTATGGCAGTACTCCAGCACAGGATCCTCATGGTCTGCGGAACAAGGTCCTATGACAAGGAGAAATTTCTTGCTTTCTCCCCTGAATATGGACTTCATCTCCGCATCTCTCTTCGCCTTTCTCTCTATCAGCTCCTTCGATAAGGGATACTGCTTCTTTACCTCTTCCGTTGTCGGCAATTGATTTAAGAACGAAAAACCCATAACTCCCCCTTCCTTTTAGCTCCTAGAAGTATAAAGGAAGAGAAATAAAAGTGCAAGAAAACGAAAAGACCGAAATAGCCATCATTCCAATCCACGTCTAATCACTCCGTTTTTATTTTTACAAGTAACATAATCAATACTTTGTCTGACTCTGGTAGTCATAAATATTGGAAATCAAGCGCAGAGTGTCGTCCCAACCGATACAGGGGTCGGTAATCGATTTCCCCAAAATATGCTCCTCTACCTTCGCGGAGCCCTCCAAAAGATAAGACTCTACCATAAGCCCCTTTACAAAATGGGCCAGTTCCGTCGAATATTTTCTGGAGTGCATCACTTCATGGGCAATACGAAGCTGCTCCTTATACTTCTTTCCGGAATTGCAATGGTTTGTATCCACTATCACCGCAGGATGCAAAAGCTCCTTCTTCTCATAGAGGAATGCAGTAGCTTTAAGTCCTCATAGTGATAATTCGCAAAGCATTTGCCCGTGCTTGTTCTGTGAACCTCGCATAATCGCATGGGTATAGGGATTTCCGTCCGTCTTCACTTCCCATTCCCGGAAAAATAAATTCATAGCCGTGCTGCCCCGCATAGATGGAGTTCAGCATGACGCCGAGATCTCCCGAGGTCGGATTCTTCATGCCCTACCGGTACATCGATTCCGGACGCCACGAGTCTGTGCTGTTGGTTCTCCACCGAACGTGCACCGACTGCAACATAGCTCATCATATCGGAAAGATAGGTGAGGTTATCCGGATACAGCATTTCATCTGCGGTGGAAAATCCGTCTCTTCCAAAAACCTTCATATGAAGCTTTCGAATTGCATAAATTCCCTCGGTTAAATTGGGACGTTTCTCCGGATCCGGCTGATGAAGCATGCCCTTATAACCCTCACCCGTGGTTCTGGGTTTGTTGGTATAGATTCGCGGAACGATAAAAATCTGATCTTCTACATCCTTGGCCACTTCCTTTAATCTATGGCAATATTCCAGCACCGGATCTTCGTGATCTGCAGAGCAGGGCCCGATAACGAGAAGAAACTTCTTGCTTTCTCCTTTAAAAATCGCCTTAATTTCCTCATCCCTTTTTTTGCTTTTTATCTCTGTAAGCTTTTTCTGACAGGGGATACTCTTTTCTAACCTCATCCGCAGACGGTAATCGATGTAACAGTGTAAATCCCATAGCTCCTTACTCCTCTCTTTTTTATTTTGTAGAGTATATAGAAAGTTCGGAAAATGTGCAAGAAAAGGAGTTCTTAATAGAAATAGATCTCGTAGGAAAAATGCGGAAAGAATATTTTTGCTCCTTGGAGAATGCAAGTTTAAAAACTCTCCCTTTGATAAGGCAGAATATGAAAAGCTGATGGATAAAATAAAGTTTATTCCTGCCAATCAGCCATTACTTTACATTTTCTCCCTCCACGGCTTTACCGATTATGTAAAAGAAAACGCCAAAAACTGTAAACTGATTTCTATAGAAGAAATGTACTGTTAACAGATAAATTTCTAAAAAATACCACAAAGCCTTGTTTTTTTCATCGCTTTGTGGTATTTTTTTCACTACACATTATGTTTTAGTGCTCTCCATTCTCGTTAAATTCAGTGTTTTTTTATAAAGGAATATATACCAAAAAGAAGAAAAACGATTCCTAGGGAAGAGATTGCTCTCACGCAGCCTACCAGCTGATTCAACACCCCACCAAAAGGTTTTGACACTAACGAAGAGGCATCCGAGATATTTTGAAAGATGGCATACTGTCCCCGAATTTCTCCCTCCACACTCCTGTTAAACAATTCTACCGAATAATAAAGCATAACAAGCGCACTGAGTATACCGCTGAACAGCAGGATAACGAGTAACATCCCAAAAACAGGCTTTAGAACAACAGCCAAAAGGAGCCCTCCCATCATCATTGTACAAATAAAAGATACTTTCCTAAGATGAATCTGTGTAAAGGGCATCCCTCCTATGATACTTCCTACTAGCCCTCCGAATGCCATAGCGGACATGAGCATGGAATATTGCATAGCATCGGCATGCAGCACTTTATAGATATATTCCAAGGTCAAAATGGAAACTGCACCGCCTACAAAGCATAAAATGAGGCAGCCTGTAAAGAGTTCTTTGTTCTTTCGGATACTTCCTATGATATCTGTCCCCCCGGTACGAGTCATTTCCGGAGGCGACGGCTTTTCCATCCCCTTTAAGAAGAGGATGATCAGGGCTGCCAGAATATAGCTTACAATGTCCAAAATATAAATACTCTTTACCCCCAAAACACGTAAGAATCGCGGCTCCCACGAGGGGACTCACAACGGTCACGAGGATATTTACCGTTCTTGATGCACTCTGTCGCTTCTGCATGTCTTCATCCTTCGTAATCCGCTTTAAATATTCCGCTCTTAAGCACTCCAAAATAAAGAAAATCGCGGAATATAGGAAGAATACAAGATAGATTAACAGTACATTATCGATAAAAAGCAAAATACACATGGGAATGACACATAAGAATTCCCCCAGAGCAAAAATAAAGCGAAAGCTGCCATGGAATTTCATTTTACCAAGAAAAGGAGCAAGCAGAAGCTCAGGCAATAGTGTAACAACCGCAAAAAGCGCCGAGCTCATCAGGTTTTTCATATTTCCATAGATAAATAAGGTCAGAGCAACATTGCTCATGCCGGAGCCAAAGGAGGAGATGAAGTCCGCTAGCAAGAGAAGAATAAAGTTATGTGTTGATTGTGTTGTTTGTGTACGAGCCATCATCGCTTTCCTTTTATTCCTGTCGAATGTAATCAAAGTTTTACATTCCTTTTTTCCTGTATCTTAAAGTCAGCTATTCTTTTCCTAATCTATAGAGTATTATACCGTATTTATTCTTCAAGAGGAGTGCCGCAATTTGAAGGAATGAAAAGGAGTTTTTAATCCTATTGCTCTTTTACATATTGTTGGACGGCATCGCATACATATTGTGCTGTTCCATCCCCAAACTGATCCAAGTTGTTTTTGAATTCTTTATTCTGAACATACCCATAAGCGATGCTTGAAAATACATCCATTGGGCAATCAAATGCATATCTGCATAAATGTTTATGAAGTTCTTCCGCTAATTGTATATTTTCTTGCGCTGTGGAACTCAATCCATTTGACTTATTTTCAGAAAAAGCAAAGAATAGTCTATTAAATCCATTGGTTAATTCTTGTTCTTTTCCTTTTTGCTTTTGGATCGCCTCTTCAATCACTTCTCGGCCATAGAGGTCTATAGCAGCTTGCTTATATTTTTGATTATCTTGATAGGTAAACCCTTTAAATTTCTCTTTTGTTGACATGGAAACCTTCCTTTCTTTTGATTCTATTGTCTTTTCCAATGTTTCTATCAAAGTTAGGAGTTTTTGTTTTTCTTTTTGCATTAATTTGAGCTGTGCCTTTAGATGATATAGTACTTCCCCATCCCCCTTTTTTAACAATTCTTTTATCGTCTTTAAGGAAAATCCAGGTATTTATAGAACAATATCATTTGCAGGAATGTCATATCCTCTTCGGTATAATACCTGTAACCATTTTCTTTTTTTTGAGGAGACAGCAAACCAATCTCATCATAATGATGTAAAGTGCGCACCGATACACCACTAATTTCACTAACATATTTGATCAAATACATCTAGGCACCTCCTACAAGGAAGACTATAAACTATTACATTACGTTATAGTCAATAGCTTTTTTCTAACTTCGAAAAATTTTTTGTATTACAGCTTAAAGGGGAATAGATGAAAAATCGAAACAATAGAACTTACGCAATCGGTTTATAACGAGAGATTACGCTATACGAGCGATTGTTGTTATGAATAAAAAAGAGCCTGTAAAAATTAAAGCAGTGCTATTTATTGCTATGCAGGTTCGCTGCGGGACAATCTGAGCCCGTGGGTACTTGCGAAAAACAAATGAAATGCAGTTTTTCGCTTAGTATCCCCTACGGGGCGAAGTTAGCGAGAGCGTGTCCTGCGGCGAGCCTACATGGCATAAAGTGCTTTTAATATTTTACAGTCTCTTTTTTTCCAAGCTCTATACTTACCGTTCGAGCTTCATTCCTATATTTCTCTTCTTACTCTCTGATCCCGTACTTCTCGATGATATAGTCCATATCCTTGTCTCCTCTTCCGGAGAGGTTAATGAGAATGGAGCCCTTGTTCATCTTCTTTGCAAGCTTCATGCCGTATGCCACTGCATGAGAGCTTTCTATTGCCGGAATGATGCCTTCCATTCTGGAAAGGGTAAAGAATGCATCAATGGTCTCGTCATCATTTACCACATCATACTTTACTCTTCCTAGATCATGCAAGAAGGCATGCTCCGGCCCGGAGGACGGATAATCGAGACCGCTCGCTACGGAATAGACCGGTGCCGGCTCTCCCTTTTCATCCTTTAACATAATGCTGTTAAAGCCGTGCATAATCCCTTCCTCTCCGTAGGTAAGGCTTGCCGCATGGTCTCCGAGTGTGGTTCCTCTTCCCAAGGGTTCTACGCCGTAAATCGTCACCGGATCATTTAAGAATCCAGAGAACAGTCCCATGGCGTTCGATCCGCCTCCCACGCAGGCTACGATAGCATCCGGAAGCTCTCCCGTCATATCAAGGAACTGCTCTCTTGCCTCGATTCCCACTACACTTTGGAAATCTCTCACCATCATGGGGAAGGGGTGCGGTCCCACTACGGAGCCGATGCAGTAAATGGCATCCTTGTATTCCTTCATGTACGCGAGGAATGCGGCATCCACTGCCTCTTTCAGCGTGGCGAGACCCTCATTTACTTCTACTACTCTTGCACCGAGAATCTTCATTCTGGCTACATTCGGTGCCTGCTTCTTAATGTCTACCGCACCCATGTAAATGTCGCATTCCATACCAAAGTATGCTGCTGCGGTAGCCAGAGCCACACCGTGCTGTCCGGCACCGGTCTCTGCAATAACCTTCTTCTTTCCCATGTATTTCGCAAGAAGTACCTCACCCATGCAGTGATTTAACTTATGGGCACCGGTATGATTTAAGTCCTCCCGCTTCACATAAAGCTGTACACCGGTATTAATCTTCTCGGAAAGTCTCTCCAAGTGAGAGATGGGAGTTGGTCTCCCCTGAAATTCCTTACGGATTCTTCTTAACTCCGCAATAAACTTTCTGGACTTGGAAATGGTTTCATAGGCATGGTTGATTTCCTCCATAGCCTTCTTTAATTCTTCAGGAATATAGGCTCCGCCGTACTTTCCAAAATAACCGTTTGCATCCGGGTAGTTCTTCAAATAAGTCTCAAAATCCACATTGTTAAGTTGCATAATTCTTTCCTCCTTTTTCTTTCCCGCCTTTTTTCCGGGGTCGGTAAATGTGATGTTCTTTACCAAGGAGATGATAGTATTTACGGAATCGTTCGCACTGCGTGCTTTTACGATTCCTGCCTGCCATTCGCACTCCCAAAGCACATCTGTGCTTCTTCGTGCTCATGTCAGGGGCGATCCATAAAAGTCTGCGATGTTCATGTAAGCAAGCTTACAGAACATCGTAAACTTTTCCGTCTCGGTAAACAAGATGTCTCAGGCTTCGCCTTAGCCACTTGCTATGAATACAAAAAAGTCCCCGGCAAAGAAAGTTTCTTTGCCAAGGACGAATAAACAAATAATCTATCCGCGGTGCCACCTTGATTCACAGCTTACGCTGCGCCGCTTAGCAGGATACCAACATATCCCCGGGAACTCACGTATCCCTACACGTTGCAGAATACTCCGGAAAAATCCGTTTCCCTGCACCCTCAGTGGTCCATTTGACAATTTGTTTCTTACCCGATTCTCAGCATCGCGGGTTCTCTGTAAAGGCATCATTGCCGTTATCTCCACCTCAACGGTTTTCAATATTCAGTTGTTGAGAACGGATTTTACACGGAAGTACAAGAGCTGTCAAGCAAAAAAATCTTACGGAATAATAATCATATGTATATTTCTCTCAGATAGGCTAGTGCTTCCTCCATTTCAAACGGTAAGAACAACTGTGCAAATGGAATATTCTCCATTCTAATTTCTTCCATAAATCTGATTATGTCTTCATACACAATACCATTTGTTTTGATTTTATTATTTCTACGAGCTATCTGAAGAAGCCGAAATACATCATATTTATGTTTTTTCAAATCTCTTTCATTTACATGTTCACCTCTTGCTTTCCTGTCCTTTAAATCCAGCCAGGCATACATTTTAAACGGAATCAGATGCTCCGTATCAAGGACGCTTATACCTGAAACAATTCTTCTCCCGGCGAGCATGAATTTATAGTAGTCATCATTGAGTAAAATTGCAGATAAACTTGAAGTATTCTCATCAATATGTATCGGAATAATTCCCTCCGGAATATAGTTGATATAATCAGGCTCTCTTGAGAACAGTTCTATCATAGCAGGGTATCCGGAACGTGGTTCAGTAAATCTGTAGAAATGTGCCTTTTCACTGTTTTTCCAGCCGAAGCGATATTCCCCCTCCTTGATAAACTCCCAGAATATATGAGCAAACTCCTTGTACCTTGCCTCCATAATCAGAATCATATCAATATCTTTTGTCGCCCTAAAATCAGTCCCCGCCTCCGTCATAAGTATATCGCAGGCAGTCCCGCCAATTACCGTATAGCAATCCGTGTAATCCTTGAATTTTTCTATGAAACTGTTTATTTCGGTCCCCATATCCACCCCTCCAAATATTCCTCGACTGCTCCTTCAATTCTTTCATCTGCAATTCCGTCAAAGCAAATTGACAGTGAAATAGGATCCACAATTCCGTCATTTGAAAACATTGCCGGATTATATTTCCATAGTTCAAGAAATAGCGGTTTCTCTTCAGTTATCCATTTTGGATCAATCTCTTTTACACCATCTACATTAAAATCTGCTTTATATACAGCCCGAACCGGAATCTTTGGTTCATTTAACATCGTTATCTTGGAAAGAGCCGACTCCCCGGAATATACATATTCGCTATATCTATAATCAGCTTCCGTTATCAGTATGCGTTGAATAGGGTTGATTAGATATGGCTTCGCTTTTTTGTAAAGTGCAAGATCTGACATTACCGTTCTCATGTAGTACTCTTTACCGTGCATTTCCTGGGATATAAGTCCCATTGCAGCCAGTTGCTCACTTGCCCTTGTAATAGAAGTCCTAGTGACCCCTATAGCAGCCGCAGCATCTTTTTTTATTACAGCCTGTCCTTTGCTTTTATAGAGCATATAGAGAAAAAGCAGCTGTGTTACCGGCATCATTTTATCTCGTCTCGTCTCTTTCTTAAATGTATTATTCAGCATCATACCAAGAAACGGTAAATATAGTTGACCATTATCCGTGATAAATGGAATGTTCCTTTCAAGTAGCTTATCACGCTGCAATTTAGTCACTGCAGAAAATCCGAACACAACCGGGATGCCATATTTATTAGATAAAAATGACAACTGCTTCTCCAGAGCAACAATTCCAAACCTCTCTTCTTTCGAAAGCTGCACACAAAGAAAGGCTATCTCTTTATACGACATTCTAAAAAAAGCTTCTCTGTGCTGTCATAAACACAGGAAGCCCTTTTAGTATTTATTTCCTCAGCTTGAAAGTTCAAACCAAAAAAATATTCTTATTTAGGATTTCCATGAATTTAACCTCGATAACATTTTTTTATTGAATAATAACATAATCTATATTATTATTCAACAAAATATATTATTATTGAAAATCCTCTATGCTTTTTTTCCAATATTCTCTTCCAGCAATGTTCGATATGGGAAAATGTACTTTTCAGCCTTCTTCATCATATAATTTCTGAAGTTCACATCCTTCGTATTATCCGTCACAAAAATTCAGATATATCTCTTTTACAGACTTTAAAAATAGCATCGTCCTGACTCTCATTATATCGTCTAAATTCCTCTGAAATGGCTTTCCAATAGTCCTTATACGCTTTATCTGTTTTTTTGTGATTTTTGGCTTTCATACTTTGGTATTTTTGCTTCTTCTACCGGCTTTAAAGAAGATCCAAAGTAATCTTTCCTTTTTTTCTATGCTAAGCCCAATCGCTCTTTCAATTCCTTCAAATGGATTTTTTTGTAATCCTCAATTATCTTTTTCATTGTGACTTTTTATATAAGTCTATCAGTTTACTAAATCCTTCTTTTTGATCATCAGGAAGCAATTTTTTTCCGCAAGATAAGACAAGGCATTTGTAGAACTTTTCTAAAAGAAGTAATCGCTTCCGCCTTAGACATATATGGGTCTTGGTCCGGAATGAAATGATCCTCTTACATCAATAAATCCCTGTATTAAACTGAAGACCGGTCAAAAAGTCCATCCCATTCGTAATTTCCGAGAGCAAATTTTTCAAATTTTTTTACATCCTCATCACTCCTATTTTCATAAAAAAACCGTGTTGATCCAAATATTTTTGTAAAATTCAACCATTGATTGGTCGGATTTTTCCCAAAACTCATCTGTTGCTTCTCTCCCTGCCGCCACCTCTTTCTGCTGTCTTAAGAGAATCTCATACATATCTATCTTGCCGGATTCAGGAAAATCAATTGAACCATGATCCTTCTTTCCCTCTCCGTTACCCACTGTCCCTTTCTGTGCTTTTTTTCAGCGGAAAAAGTTTCTTCCCTTCATCAGAAAGAAGCAAAGGAATCTACTACTTTTTTTGTCCTCTTTCCAAAATCTTTTTCTATCTCTTTATCATACGATTTTTTTAAGATTAATCCCCAGTTTCGCTTCTATCCTTCTGTTATATACTCCGGTAAAATACTCCATTCCTGCTATTTTCATCTTCTCCTCCTTAACTCTCTAAAATCACTCTTTTCGTTTCCTTCCCCATCTATCCCGAACTCTTTCAGTAGAAATTAAACTGCAGTGAAAAAAATCCTCTCAATCTACGACGTACTTACTATTATCCTCGTCAAATATATATATATATATATTGTCTCTTTTTAATGATTATTTTTTTATTTCTACATAAAATTAATTTGCAGAAATTGCAAGTCCTATACTCTTAGAAAAAACGCATCTTTATGCTTTTGATTGCTACACCGCTTTAGAAGGCCGGCAAGTTCTCCGACTTCACCTGTGTTACTTGTTAAATGAGATATTGCAAACTCTGCAAACAATACCCGGTAAGAACAAAAAATGCAGCCAACGGATTCTACTCCGGAAGCTGCATCTTACTTTGTTCTATATTTCTTTGTTCTATATTTTTGTACACTTAGCGCAGTGCATCCTCTATTACCTTCTTTAAGGTATCAGCTGAAGCTTGAAGAGCCTCTCTCTCTTCTTCGCTTAATTCAATCGGCACCACTCTCTCCACTCCCTGTCTTCCGACAATGGCAGGCACACTTAAGGAGACATCGGAAATTCCGTATTCTCCATGTTGCATACTGGAAACGGGAAGGATGGATTTCTCATCACGGATAATCGCCTCACAGATTCTTCGTACGGACATCGCGATTCCGTAGTAGGTCGCCTTCTTCTTTGCGATAATCTCGTAGGCACTGTTTTTTACATCTTCAGCAATTCGCTTCATGGAGGCGTCATGCTCTAGGTGACCGCGAAGCTCGCAGAAATCATTTAGAGGAATACCGGAAACATTTGCACTGCTCCAAGCGGCAATTTCGCTATCTCCGTGTTCTCCGATAATAAAGGCATGGACAGAACGGTTATCAATGGATAAATGCTCTCCCAAAAGATACTTCAGTCTTGCTGTATCGAGTACCGTTCCGGAACCGAAGACTCTGTTCTCCGGAAAACCGCTGAGTTTTACCGCCGCATAGGTTAAAATGTCCACGGATTTGCCACAATAAGTAAGATTCCCTCATACTTTCTCTTGGCAATCTCCGGAATAATGCTCTTAAAAATCCCTACATTTTTCTTTACCAGGTCGAGTCTTGTTTCTCCCGGCTTCTGTCCCGCACCGGCAGTGATTACAATTATGGAGCAGTCCATGAGATCATCATAGTCTCCGGCATAAATCTTCATCGGCTTAGCAAAAGGAAGCCCGTGACTGATATCGAGTGCCTCTCCCTCCGCTCTTTCCCTATCTACATCATTTAAAACGATTTCTGAAAAAAGACCGCTTTGCATAAGGGCAAACGCGGAACTGGATCCCACAAAACCGCAACCGATAACGCCCACTTTTCTCTCTTGAATATTCATCTCTTCTCCTTCCCTTTCATCCCTTTTTTCTCTATTTCCTTAATTTGCCCTATCCAAAGTCCGGAAACGGGATATCACACGATTCACGCACGACACTCGTTAAACGTATATGCTTTGGTAAGGTCTTTCATCATATAGTAAATACAGGAAATTCCGAAGAATAACTTTTCGAAAGAATATCCCGCCCGAAGTTAGTATAGGCTAAACGCTTATGAATTGCTAGTTATTTTTTTATCAATCTTGTTTTTCTTTGTATACACGGAGTTCTTCCAGCATTCCAGCACCCTCCGCTTCTTCTCCTGATATTCCGTAAAATGCTCCATGTAAGAGCGGAAGTCTTTTCCGTTATCCACTCTTTCCAGTCTTCCGTTTCCAAAGAGAATTTTCGAGGAGCTTCCTGCCCCGACCCCGAAAACCGTATGCTTTTCTTCCATCATGAAAATATTATAGAGGCATTCCTTCCCTTCCTTACTGAAACCGATATTTTCCAGATTTCCCGCCATGTTTTTTTGCCTGTAAAGATAATACGGATATAAAGACAATTCTTCTGCAGTCTGCATGGCGGAAAGCATCATCCACTCCATTTCGCTCCGGCTCTCTCGTTTCTTCCAGGAAGGAATATAAGAGAGGGAAAAATCTCTTTCCAGCGGAAATTCCTCGGAATAAGCCCCTGCCTGATAAGCACCTCGGTACTTGTTTTCCTCCGTTTTTAACTTTGCGGCACGCTTTACTGCAAGGGAGTGTACGGTGAGATTGTCCGGGGCAAGTTCCCGAATCCTTCGAAGGCTCTCCTCCACATCGGAAAGCCTTTCTGAAGGCAGTCCCAAGATGAGGTCCATGTTAATGTTGTCAAAGCCCAGAGCTCTTGCTTCATAAAAACGCTCCACCACAGACTCGACACTGTGCTTTCTTCCGATTAAGTCCAAAGTTTCCTGTCGGAAAGTCTGCGGGTTAATGGAAATGCGGTCTACACTATGCATTTTTAAAAGGGCAAGCTTATTTCCCGATAAAGAATCCGGCCTGCCCGCCTCTACCGTGTATTCCAATATTTTTGCGTGCGGAGAAGATAGAAGCTTTTTCTCTACCAAAAGGAGCAGATTCTCCAAGTCCTTCTCCGGAAGGGCTGTCGGTGTTCCTCCGCCGATATAGATGCTTTGCAGACTTTTTCCGCGCTTTTCTCCCATTTCATAGAGTGCAAAATCCAGCTCTTCGGAAATCTTTTCCAAATACTCCGGAATGCGGTCGGAAAAGGGTCCAATCGGGGAAGAAAGAAAGGAACAGTATGCACATTTACTCGGGCAAAAGGGAATATGAATGTAAATGCTGAAGCCGTCTTTTATCTTTACTCCGCTTTTCTCCTCTGCTCTCTGTAAAATCTTCCTTTCTCGTATAGCAAGAAAATGTAAGAGTTCTGCCTTTTCCCCCTCCAAGCAGTATTCGTCCTTTAGGGCAGTATAAAAAAATGCGTTCTTCTTCCGTCTTTTTCCTGATTTTCTTCCGGCTCTGTCAATTCTTCCAACTCCTCCAGGAGCTTCCCGGAAAGAGAGACCGGTCGAATTCCCGTTAAATCTCCCCAAGGAAGACTTCGTCCGCATTTTTCCTCTAAAATCCGATAAAGATACGCTTTCACAATCGACTTATCTTTCGTCCGCTTTCCACTAAAAGGAAAGCCCTGCTCCCTCGTAAATCCAGAGAAAGACAGAAAAAGAGAAGGGTCAGAAATCCCTCCTCCGTCAGAATTCGATTTTTGTTTTTTTCCGTATCTTTCCGTTTTAAACTCTTCCTGTTTACAGGAACGGCAGCCCTCTTTGCTCTTGGCACGCTTTAAGGCATTTTTCTCCTCTTGGGTCGTCTCCATAAGCCGAACCCCCTCCGGCGTATGGAGCTGAAAATCCTCCCCCGGATAAAAAGCCTTACAAAGCTCCCGAATATCACTCTCAAACGGAAACAAAGCCTCATCTAAGAAAATCTGAATCAAAGGAATGTCCTTTCTAATGCATGAATGAAGATTTATGTATTTTAAGCAAAAAAAGTATTGATAGTATTGGAATAAAGCGTATGGAGACGCCGGTACTTGCAGAAAACGAGCATCGCGAAGTTTGATGCTTAGTACCGCTGCGTCGGAATCGAGCGAGAGCGTCTTTATGAAAATACTATAATACTTTTTGCTTTTATTACATCTGTGAGTACATGGCAGTGGACAAGGGGAGCTTAGAACATACTCTTCCGCACATTGCTCTCCAAGAGCTTATTGTATCCGATCCAACCATTCCCTTCCTTCGCCTTCCCGGACTTCTCTCCCTGCTCGATAAACTCCCGCATGGTTTGCAGTTTGGCATCCGTATTGTCCGCAAAGGCAAGGGCCAGAGCTTCCATAGTAGCCGGCTTCTTCGGAGAGCCGAATTCCAGTTCCCCGTGATGAGAAAGAATGCAATGCAGAAATTCCGAGCGAAGCGCATTCGGAAAATCGGGAATCAAGGCAATTTTCTCGGAAAGCATGGTATAACCGATCATGATATGACCAAGAAGCTGTCCCTCGTCCGAATAATCATTTCTCGGAAATTCACTGAGCTCCCTCATTTTCCCAATATCATGGCAAAGTGCTGCGGAAACCAATATATCCTTGTTTAAATCGGGATAGTGCTCTGCATAAAAATTGACATAGTTTGGCCACGGATAAGGTGTGCTCCAAAAGGCCGCCCACATAGCTGTGATGCACGGTTTTTGCCGCAGAGTGGAAAGAAAACTCCTGCATAAAAGCCTTATCTTCCACAAAGATACTCTCTAAAAGCTTCCTTAAGAAGGGATTCTCCAAAGCGGAAATCATGGCATAGAATTCCCTCTTCATTTCCTCCCTGTCCCGCTTGGAAACCGGCAAGAAATCTTCCGGATAGAAACTTCCTTCCGTTGCAACGGAAAGTCTTTGAATACTTAACTGATTCACACCGTTATACAATGCAACGTTTCCCTCCACATAGACATAGTCCAGCGTAGAGAACTCCGCTATTCCGGGTGAAAAGGGATCCCAAATCTTCGCATCGATTGTTCCTGTCCTATCCTGCAAGGTTACATTCAGGTATTCCTTTCCATTTTTTGTGAGTGCCGTGTTCTTCATTTTCACCAGATACACATTGTTCACTCTTGTGCCATCCCTAAAATTCTCGATAAAACGATTAGGGTTAGGGATATTTTCACTCATATACATTCCTTCCTACCTTGTCCCAAGCGGACAGGAAAACTCCAGTTCCACATATTCCTTCCCATTATAGCGGAGAACTGTGATTCGGTAAATCTCTCCCGGATTCTGCTTAAGCAAGGCTTCCTGAAAGGTCTTTACACTGCTTAATTCTTCTCCGTTTCCCTTCTTTAACACATCTCCGGGTTGGATGCCGGCATTATAGGCAGGGCTCCCTTCTTCCACCTCCGAGATATAGATTCCCTCCGGAATCCCAAGCTCCGCCATTTTTTTAGTCGTGTTTTGCACGCGAATCCCCAGATACGGTAAAGCATTTCCGTTGCTTAAACGTGCCAAATACTCCAAGCAATCGGATAAACCGGTAATTCGCGGATAGCTTTCCTCACTTCCCCTTGCAAAACCGACCAATTGTCCGGCAGTGTTCAGAAAAAGATATTTCCTTCTCCCTTTTCTGCTAACTGCAGCTCGATTTCCTCAAGGATTCCGTCTATAGCCGGCTCCTCATAAGAAAGATACGATACATAGGAAAAGACGGTCGAATACAGCTTCCCGCTCGGAGCTCCGATACCGATTAAGGTCTCGCCCCTTTGCAAAAGACGGGAATTCCCTCTGGGAATGAGACTGAGCTTTTCCATCTCCTTCTCATTAAACGCACTAAGAGGCACGGATAAAATCAGAATTCCGTCCTTTTTACTCTCTGAAACCTTTGTTCCTTCCACTTCTTTTTCCCGGAAAAAAAGCGAATCCGATATTCCTCTCCTTCTTCGCTATTCCAAGGAAATAAGACAAATAGGGAATCTCCGGTTTTTCCAGAATAATGCCGTTTCCCTGCTTCTTTTCCTTCGTGAGCAGATCCGCTCCTCCACTGGAAATCTCTACATCCACAAGGGACTTTTCTCCCTCCTGAATGATATTCTTCAGGTTTCCCATCATGCTGTCATAGGCAGAAATAGGGAAGTCGAATTTCTGAATTTCGGATTGAACCACATCTTCAATAGCTTCCGTTTCTTCCGTACTGCTCTCTAGTTCCGTGCTTTCCGATTCCGAGAAGGCCACTGTTTCCTTCTCTTTCTTTTTTTCCGTCTTCGGAAGAAGAGGAAAGAGAAATGCTGCCGTCAAAAATGCGCCAAGGGAGAAAATCATGCCGGAAAGAAAAAGTAAAATCACTTTTTTCCCTCTCTTTTTCCAGCTTCCCTTTTGTCCCACTATTTTCTCTTTTATAAAGTCTTTCTCTTCCAAGGATTATGCCTCCTCCTTTAAAGACATGGGGAGTGCAAAGCTGAATTCCGTGCCCACTCCCTCCGTGGATATGCAATCTATATGTTCATTATGGGCTGTGATAATACTCTTCACAATACTTAGTCCCAGACCCGTTCCCCGTTTATCTCTTCCTCTGGAGAGGTCCGTCTTGTAGAAGCGCTCCCATATTTTTTGTAAGTCCTTCTTCGGAATTCCGATTCCCTTGGTCCTTTACCGAAATAAAGACCTTCGTTCCTCTTCTTTCCGTCCTCACGATGACTTCCGTTCCTTCTTTGGAAAATTTCACCGCATTGTCCAAGAGATTGTAAAGAACCTGTTGAATCTTAGGATAATCTCCGTAAACCATTTCCTTTTTCTCCGCAAAAACCAGAGAAAACTGCAGTTTCTTCTTAGCACACTGCATCTCAAAGCTGCTACAGACCTCTCGAATCATTCTATTGATGTCGAAATTACTCCGATTCAGATTCCCGCCCTCATCCAGCTTATTCAAGCTCAGCATCGACTGTGTAAAGCTTACTGAGTCGATCCGTCTCCATAATCAGGCGTTCAAGATACTTTTTCTTCCTTATCTCTCGGAATGGTACCGTCCAGCATCGCTTCCAAGTATCCTTTTATGGAAGTCAGGGGCGACCGGAAATCATGGGAAACATTCGCAATAAACTGTCTTTGGTAGTCATCCGACTTCTGAATCTCTTCCGCCATATAGTTTAGCGTATCTGCAAGATAACCCATTTCATCTTCAGAAGAAACTTGGATATGATAAAGGTATTCTCCGGCAGCATAACGTACGGCTCCTGCCGTGATTTTCCGAAGCGGTCGGTAGACAAAAAAATAGAATACGGCAAAAACGGAAAAAGATAAGATAAAAGTGAGTGCGAAAAACCTCAAATAAAATCTCCATCGCCCCTTCTTTTTTTCTTCTATTTCCGAAAGCGGAATGTGGAGGTAGAGATAGGCAAGATTTTGAAAATTCCTGCGTATCGGAGCCTTACTGATGAGTTGTTCTTGCGTAAGCATCCCTGCAAATCTCCGCTGTAATAGGTTTTATCTCCCTTTTCCGCGACATGAAAGTCGGCTATTTTTTCTCCCTTGATTTTTTCCGGTCCATAATGAAGAAGGATTTCTCCCTCCGGACTAATGAGCGTCCAGCCCCATGCCTTGTTATGGATATTTCCTTCCATTTCGCTGCTCAGTCCGCTGATGGAAAGCTTCCCATTTTCTTCCTGCGAGTAATAATTGGCGATTCTCGTCACTTCCTTATAAAGCGCATTCCCCTCTGTATTATAGAAGTAGCGCTGAAGCGTAGTTCCTCCGTAAAAGGAGACAAAGGAGAAGGCAAGTAGAAAGAAGACCAGGTAGACCAGTAAAAATTTAATAAATAAATGCTTTCTCAAGCTCTTCACCCTACTCTGAACTTATATCCAATGCCCCAAACCGTGGAAATCTCCCAATCCGCTCCTTCCGGAAGCTTTTCTCTAAGGCGCTTGATATGCACATCCACGGTTCTGGAATCTCCCGCAAACTCGTAGCCCCAGATATTGTCCAAAAGCTGTTCCCTAGTAAAAACCTGATTCGGGGAACTGGCTAAAAAGTACAGAAGCTCCAGTTCCTTCGGCGGCATATCAATGGATTTTCCTTGATAGTGCACCGCATAGTTACTTAGATTGACAACCAGATCCGGATAGGCAATGTATTTTCCTTTTTGCAACTGCTCTTCGCTATCTGCTGACTCCGTAAGCTCATAGCTTCCCTGTTTTCTTCCCGGCTGGAAACGACGAAGCACGGCCTTTACTCTGGCAACGAGCTCCTTGGTGTCGAAGGGCTTTAAAATATAGTCATCCGCCCCCAGTTCCAAGCCGAGTACCTTATCAAAGGTTTCTCCTTTAGCGGAAAGCATGATAATCGGCACATCCGAGCTCGCCCGAATCCGTCTGCACACCTCATATCCGTCAATCCCGGGAAGCATCAAATCCAAAATCAAAAGGTCTGCCCCTCTTTTTCATAGAGACTTAATGCCTCTTCTCCATCCTCCGCAATTGTTGTGGAGAAGCACTCCTTTTCCAGATACAAAGATATAAGTTCCGCAATGGAGCTGTCATCATCTACTATTAGAATTCTTTGTTTTTCTGCCACAATTCCTCCATCTTCTAAACTGCTCCTCTGTCACAGTCGAGCAAAAAGTCACGTCCTGTATGAGAGACTTTCTTCCGTCGTATTCTTCTTTTTTTCCTTCTGTTTGACCTTTTTGTTTGTCCTGCTTTTTAGAAACAACACGGATGAAATACTGCCGGTTTAACGATAGCTACTATCTTACTTTCTTAAAATACACAATCGTCACACCGTCAGAGCCTTCTCCGTATTCTCCCAGACGGAAGGACTCAATGTGCTTATTCTTTTTGGCACATTCATGCACCATTTTCCGAAGTGCACCGGTTCCTCTTCCGTGTACAATACGAACCTGAGGGAGTTTCGCCAAAAATGCATCATCAAATATTTGTTCAGCTCCGGCAGAGCATCGGCAGTCATTTTTCCCGATAAGATTGATTTCCGGAGAAATCCCCATAGCCTTCGCTCTTCCAAGTCCCGCGGTCTTCCCTTGATTTCGAGTAGGAGCTTCCTTTTCCTTATGCTGGATAAATTCCACCTCTTTGGCAGACACCTTAGTACGGAGAATTCCTGCGCTGACTGTAAACATCCCGCTCTTATCGGGAAGCTCCGTAACAGTTCCCACTACGCCGTGCATATTGAGGAGTCTTACCTTATCTCCCAAGGCGAGATTCTTCAGGGAAATGGTCTGGGAAGGACCCTTTTTACCGTCTGCGCCCCTAAAGGCAGATTGATTTTCTTCCAGTTTCTTTCTAAGCTTGGTTCTAAGCTGCTCCGCCTCTAAAGAGCCGGAACCGCCGTTTTCCTTCTTCTTTATTTCTTTAATGATTTCATCTGCGGTTTCCTTTGCCTCGGCAAGAATCCTCGCCGCTTCTTCTCTCGCTCGGTTTTAAAAATCTTGTCCTTGCCTTTTCTCGATTCCCTTGGTGGATTCTCTGGCTCTCGCTTTCAGCCTTTCCACCTCTTCCTTATACTGCTCAATCTCGAGTTTTTTTCCCGTTCCGCAAGTCTCCTTGTATCCTCCAAATCGGCAATCAGGTCCTCGAAAGTGCAGATCTTCCTCTCCGATTCGGCCTCTCGCATCCTCTATAATCGCATCACTGAGTCCCAACTTCTTTGCAATCGCAAAGGCATTGGACTTTCCCGGCACTCCGATAAGCAGACGGTAGGTTGGGCGAAGACTTTCCACATCGAATTCGCAGGCGGCATTTTTCCACTCCTTCCTCAGAAAGAGCGTAGAGTTTGATTTCCGCATAGTGGGTAGTCGCAACAGTTGTGACCCTTCTTTGGAAGAGGTCATGCAAAAATCCCCAGTGCCAAAAGCGGCTCCCTCCGTCGGATCCGTTCCTGCACCAAGCTCATCAAAAAGACAAAGACTGTCCGCATCCGCCTCTGCCAGTATTTTCACGGTATTGGTCATATGGGAAGAGAAAGTAGAAAGGCTCTGCTCTATGCTTTGCTCATCTCCGATATCCGCAAAGATTTCCCTAAACACGGTAATGGAAGAGCCCTGAAAAGCGGGAATCAAAAGGCCTGCCTGCCCCATTAACTGTAAGAGTCCGAGCGTTTTTAAGCAGACCGTTTTTCCTCCTGTATTCGGACCGGTAATTACAAGAAGACGGAATCCCTCTCCGATATGGATGGAAATGGGAACCACTTTATCTCTTGGAATCAATGGATGTCTTGCATCTAGGAGACTCACCTTTCGCTCTTCTAAAAACAGTCGGGCGGATTCCTTCCATCTTCTTTCCGAGCTTCGCCTTTGCAAATACAAAATCAAGATGCGCAATGCTCTGTACATTCTCCTCTAAAGCAATGATTTCAGGCTGCAAACGAAGAGTTAAGGCAAGGAGAATCTTCTCCACCTCTCTCTTCTCCAAAGAAAGCAGCTCTGTCAGGCTGTTCTCCAGCTGGACTATGCTTAAAGGTTCCATAAAGAGGGTGACCCCCGGTACTGCTTTCATCATGGACTATTCCGTGAAAGGCATTCTTATACTCCGCCTTAACCGGAAAAAAACATGACGGCCGTTTCGCAAAGGTAATGACGCCTTCCTGCAGCATGGACCGCTTATCATTTAAAGTTCGGTTCAGCTCATCGCTGATTTTTCCTTCGATTCCCTTCTCCTTACGGCGAATCTCCGAAAGTTCCTTACTGGCGTCATCACTAAGCCGTTCCTCCGACTCGATGGCGCGCTGAAACTCTCTCCTTACTTCTTCCAAGGGAGAGAGAGCCTGAAAAATAGACGGAAAGCGAATCTTCCGTCTCTCCCGCAAAATCCCCGGCCTTTTCCGCAAATTCCAAAATCTTTTTCCACATATAAAAGCTCCGCAATGGAGAGGGCTGCCCCAAGCCGGATTCTTGGAAAATAAAGGCGAATATCCGTCATTCCCCTAAAAGAAAGAGGCCCCTTTAAGCGAATCCGATTCTCCGCATCCTCCGTTTCCAAAAGACTTTTCCTTACCTCTTCCGGCTTGGAAGAAGGAAGGAGCGCTTCCGCAATCTCCTTTCCGAGAGAAGAGTCGGCTTCCTCCTTCAGCATGGCAATAATCTTCGTATATTCAATTGTTTTCAGAACCTTTTGATTCATCTTCCCGACTTTCTAATCCTTTTTCCAGCATGAGTCTTGCACAGCCATAGATTCCGGCATCATTTCCCAGTGTTGCCAGAACAAGCTCCGCCTTTTTCTCTAAAATCGGAGTGTACTCTTCATAGTGCTTCCGAATAAGATCAAGAAGGAAACTTCCCGCTCTGGATACACCGCCGCCGATAACAAAGATTTCCGGATCGGCCACCATGGAAACCTGCGCCAAGACGATGCCTAAAGAACGCATACTTAAGTCAAGGCTTAAATAAGCAAGCTGATCGCCTTCCTTCGCCGCATCACAAACAATTTTAGCGGTTAGCGCCTTTCCGTAGATACGAAGAGAAGACGGCTCCTTAAACATTCTTAAAAAGCGCTCCGCTTCTTTTACGATTCCTGTTGCGGAAGCCACCTGTTCAAGACAACCCATACCGCCACAGGCACAACGCTCTCCCTCTACTTCTCTAACATGGATATGCCCGATTTCCGCTCCGGCACCATGAGCACCGGCCACAATTTTCCCATTTAAAATAAGACCGCCGCCTACTCCCGTTCCGAGTGTTACCATCATCATATTTTGAAAGCCTCTGCCGCCTCCCTGCCACATCTCTCCAAGGGCTGCCACATTGGCATCATTTCCTACAGCACAGGGAATTCTACCCCCCATAAGCTCCCGCATAATTCGTGCAGGGTAAATGTCTTTCCATCCAAGATTGACCGCTACTCTTACATGTCCATCCGGCTCAACAGGGCCCGGCACACCGATTCCGATTCCCGCAATATCTTCATAGGAAATCGTCTTCTCATCGAGGTGCTTTTTTTCAGTTCCTCTGCCACATCAGGCAGAATATACTTTCCGTTTTTCCGCCTTTCTGGTCATAACCTCCCACTTATCGAGGAGCACTCCGTTATAAGTGAAAAATACCGCATTTTTACACTGGTACCGCCAACATCAATTCCTACACAATATTGATTCATCTTGTTCTCCCTCTATTGCAAAACTACCCTTTCCACCTTATTGGGAAAGCAGAGCATAAGCTCAGTGCCGTTCATTTTAAAATCCGTCATGGAGCGAAGGTAGAGAAGCCCCTCCTTCGATTCTCCATTATAGCGTAGACGACCGCTAAAGTCATAGACCTTATAGTTTTTTTCTCCTGATATAGCAGAATTTTTATCCCCGCTTAATTCCATCTTAGTGCCCAAAAAGTTTAACGCTTTATCAAAGAGCTTTTCTCCATTCTTCCTGAAAAGCAGAAGACGATAGTTCTCTTCCTCCTTCTCCTTCGTATTGTCCGTGAGTAAGGCGAGGTATTGACTGTTATAGCTCATCATCCGGATCGTTCCCGGGATTTCGATATTCTTCTTTTCCTCGGGACTGGTCTTTACTCTCGTCGAGAAAAAACTGAGCCCCCCGTTATAAGCCGCAAAACTTTCGTCATTGTTGAAGAAGTGAACTCTCCCTACCATTTTTCCCGGAAAAATGATCGGTAAAACCGCCGACCACTCGATTCGCTCCCGCATTTTTCCCAAGGGCGGAAAAATTATAAAAAACCACACGACTCTTTAAAACAGTCTTGTCCAGGTAGGAAAAGGCCACCAAAAGCTCTTCTCCGTCCTTTGATGTAGAAAAATCCACGGGGAAACCGTCTCCGCCAAGAACCGATTTGATACTGATATCCAGATTCTTTCCCTCTTTGGAAAATACGGTAATATAGCTGCTTTCTCCATCAGCAAGAAGGGCATAAACCACTCCTTTTTCCGAAATGGATAGCTTCAAAATGGGAAGAGAGCTTTCGCCCTGCCCCTTCAAACCTTCCGAGGAAAGAATGAAGAGCTTTGAACCATTTTTCCTCCCCTATCACCATATAGTCCCCATTGATGGAAACAAGCGGTGCAGCCATTTCGTAAGCCTGATTCCAAAGCACCTTTCCGGAAGAGGAAAGATAAGAGGCGCCATCCTTCGATACCTTTACTATCCCCTCTGAAAAACTGTAATACTCTCCGGAAGATTCTCCTTTTTCCGAAAAATCCACAGACCACTTACTCGTTAAACGGCTATATCTTCTCCTGTTATAAAAAAAGAAAAGAAGTCCTAAAGTTAAGAGTAAAAAGAAATAACAGGGGAAGCAAAAAGTGACGGGGAAGGGCAATCCTCTCCCCTGCCTTTTCCGGCTGCTCCTCCCTCTCCTTTTTTTCCAGTTCTCCCGGAATCACTCTTTCTTTCAGCTTTCTTTTTCGAGATTCTCTTTCTTGATCCGACACCTAAGTAACCTCACTATCTCTAAGCATTTTCAAGTCTGTTCCACAGACCTTGCAAAGCAACTATGGTTTGTATCTATTCTTTGAATACGCAAAATACTCGTTCAGAATAAAAAAATAGAGGGAAATGAATTTCCCTCTATTTTTAAAACAGAATGCTATATTTTACTATCCCTTAATCATAGAGTTTCTCAGGGTAAAGCCCTGCAGCTATACATTCTCTCAAGGCCTCTTCCGCAAGTGCCTTATCTTCATGATAGGTTACGCCAAACCACTTGTCATGATCCGAAGCACCCTTACTCTTCCTCTTCCTTCTCTCATTAAATTGTTAATTTCTCTCGGAAGAAGATACTCCGACTTCATTTCTTTCCCGTATTGGTCAAGCCATGCCGGGAAGTTCTCCGTAACAATATCCAAAAACTCTTCCGGAAGACCGAACATATTCATAGAAGCAATGGCATCTTCCGCCAAGACAATCGTATCTTTCCCCTGATTTAAGCCTCTAAGAATCCCGTCCTCTTCTCTCTTAATCTCGAAGATTTCTTCAATAGACTCAAGATAGCCTTCCTTGGAAACCTTACAAATTCCACGATTAACGGAACCGTGCTTAGAGAGCGTATTGGTCAAATGATAACCTGCCATGCACATTTCAAGCATCTTACTCTCTGCCCTATCCTCTGTTAAAAAACCGTGAAGTAATTGATATCCTTCTTTTCCGTAGAAATCATCGGCATTGATTACCGCAAAAGGACAGTCCACATATTTTCTTGCCTGCATAAGAGCATGAGCCGTTCCCCAAGGCTTTGTCCTTCCGTCCGGAAGAGTATAGCCGCTTGGTAAAGCGTTAAGCTCTTGGAATGCATACTCCACATCGGCAATCTTCTCGATTCTCTTTCCGATGATATCACGAAACTCCGCTTCGATATCCTTTCGAATTACAAAAACCAGCTTATCAAATCCTGCCGCCAAAGCATCGTGCACGGAATAGTCCATGATAATCTCCCCTGAGGGGCCTATCTTAGCCAGCTGCTTAATCCCTGCGCCGTAGCGTGATCCGATACCTGCCGCCATAACAATTAATGCTGTCTTTTTCATCTCTTCGCTCTCCTTCAAAAAGCCATTATTAGCTAAAAATTCTCCACGCAGTAATAAAGTTTCTGGACCACCAACCGGAAAAGCTTCTATGTACCACTCTACCGTTAGAAGAAGAAGCATCGATAACGGTTCCGCCGCCGGCATAGATTCCCCACATGACCGCTTACAACCACAATGTCACCGGCCTGCAATTCGGAGGGACCGACCTTTTTAAATCTTCCCGGATTTCTCCAACCGGAAGAGGTCATATAAGAGGTTCCTACACCTGCCTGATTCAGACACCAGTACACGAAGCCCGAGCAGTCAAAAGCATTCGGTCCCTTCGATCCCCATACATAAGGAGACCCTATCTTAGATGAGGCAATGGAAATCAGTGCTGAAGCCGAGCCCGAAACGGTAGCTCCGCCTGATCCGGAAGGAATATTGGCCTGTGCGGGTGCATTCCCTCCTCCACCTGCATTTGCCGCTCCGGCATTTCCGTTATTTCTATGTCTGTTTGTACTCTGTTTTCGGCTTGGACTTAGCGGAACCGGACTGAAGAACCTGCAAGGTCTTTGCTCCGGCCATACCGTCAGCAGTAAGCCCGTTCGTCCTCTGGAAGGAAAGCACGGCCTCCTTTGTAAGTTCTCCAAAATAGCCGGAAGCTTTGTCACCGGACAAATAGCCGTATTTCACCAAAAGTTTCTGCATGTTCTGTACATCTCCGCTCTGCTCTCCAAGACGCATACCGAAGGGCTTCGCAGAATCGGAATCCAAGATTACTCTCGTGTCCGGTCCGAGATAGCCGTCTACAACCTGGTCATTTCTGGACTGGAAAGCACGAAGCGCGTTCTGCGTGCTTAAACCGAAATTCCCGTCGGCATCACCGGAAAGATATCCGAGAGCAATAAGCCTTGTCTGATACTTCTTTACAATCTCGCTTTGCTCCCCGAGCGCAATGATATTGGCCTTTACCTCATCGGAATACAACAAGTCGTTCGTAGCAGTTCCCACTGTACCGTCTATTGTCAGATGGTTTACCTCCTGGAGCTTTTTTACCGCCGTTTCGGTCGTTGCATCAAAGTTTCCGTTAATCTGCCCGCTTTCAGTAAGATAACCGAGGTTATATAAACGATACTGAATTTTTGTAATATCATCTCCTTGAAATCCCAACTTTGCCGCATAATGCGGTGCATTTTTCCGACATAAGGGCATCCCAAGTACTTACTCCCGTAATACCGTCCATAGGCATCCCGCTCTGTCTTTGGAAATACTGTACCGCCTTGGAAGTCGCATCTCCATAATAGGTCGTCGGTTCATCGTCCTCCATGTAGCCAAGTTGCATGAGACGCTGCTGTAAGTCCTTCACAACGGAATTGATGACACCTACAGTAAGATTAACCGGTGCAAGCTCTTCCGCCTGCCCGTCAATGGTAACACCTTCAATGGAGGGAAGAACATTGGCATTGAGTCCCAGTGCTGCAATCGCAACGGATTCTTCCCCGTTGTCTTCCGTAGTCAGGACAATATCCGAGCCGGAAACGGCAGCCGCCTCCTGCTCCGCTCCCAGCTTTTTTTCACAGGCGGATAAGCCCGGGGATAGAGGAAAGAAGCACAAGAGAAATTCCTCTTTTTTATCAGTCTGTTTTTTATTCATGATCAGTCTATTTTTATTCATCTAATTCTCCGGTAATGCATAAGGCAAAAACAACTTGCCCTTTTTTTAATATATTTCTAGTTAAAATAGCTGTTCTATGATAACATAAGAGCGTTTCTCATCCTATAAAGAAAATCTTAAAATTAAAGAGGCTTATGCAGATTGCTTCTAAATAGGCAAAAGTGAAACAGGAATTATTTTTTTCCATGTTTCATTAATTTATTTTATTTTTTTGTTTTTTTAACAAAGGAGAATTATGCGTCTACGACATATTACCGGTTCGGAGGAATTCGTATCCGATTCTATCTATGTAATACAAAAATAAAGAGGAGTTAAAAGGAGAGTATTCCGAAAAGCTCTTTTCCAATAAGAATCCGCTCTGCCTCGAAATCGGTATGGGAAAGGGCAAGTTCATCTACGAAATGGCAAAGCAAAAATCCTGATATTAACTTCATCGGCATTGAACGCTATGACAGCGTGCTTTTTTTAAGGCCATTAAACGGCGTGAAAAGGAGGAGGAATCCGGATTGGTCCTAAAGAATCTCTACTACATGAGTATGGACGCAAGGCTTCTTACGGAAGTTTTTTCTGCAGGAGAAATTGCTACTATTTACCTGAATTTTTCCGACCCCTGGCCAAAGAAAAGGCAGGCAAACCGCAGACTCACAAGCCCTGTCTTCCTAAAGCTCTATGAGAAGGTTCTTTCTTCGGACGGTCATATCGAGTTTAAAACGGATAATCGGGATTTGTTTGATTATTCCTTGGAGAGCTTTCAGGAAAATAACTGGGATATTCTTGCAAAAAGCTTTTGATCTTCACCATGATGAACTGCTTTCCAAAGGAAATATCATGACGGAATATGAAGAAAAATTTTTCCGCAAAGGGTAATCCGATTTGTAAGTGTATTGCAAGGAGAAAAGAAAATATAGGAAAAAGAGAGGGAAACAAAGAGGAAAAACAGATGAAAAAGCAATATAAAGGGAAAGGAATGACAGTGCAGAACAGTGGAAGGGCGGCATTTCCTTTCACAGCATTTATTATCGCTACTTTTAGCTTTATCTTCGCCCTTCTCATTCTCTTTTTTTATGTCGTCGGAAGAAGGCAGGGCTTAGAAACTCTGGATGTTGATCTCTCCTTAGTTCAACTTCAATTAAGCCCGAGAGTTTGCCCTCTACGGAAACGGTATCCTGCTCCTCTTCTCTATCCCTTTTTATTTTTTATAAAAAAACTGAAGATCGGAAGAGAAGGGATTTACCTTCCCGGCATAAAACTGTTTGTACCCCTGGGAGGAGATTACCGCTGTAAGCCATGTCTGGATTTCCGAGGCAAGTCTCACCAAAAAAGGAGGCGTCTTTCTTTATAACCGAAAGTCCGTTGTCTTCTACCGAAAAGAAAAGAAGCCGATCTGCGTTTATAACATCTCGCTTCTTTCTCTCTTTGCCGTAAAATTATATCGGCCGTCCATGCCCACGAATCTTTTCTTTGGAAGCATAGCTACTTTATTTAATATTGCATTAAATGCCGGCCTTTTTTGAAGGCTACCTTTTCTATTTCCAAGGCCTCAGATCGGAAGCTTTGATAATATGGATACTGTGCTACTTTTTTAAAGCATTTCTTCTTCCAATATTTATGCTTAGAAGAGAAAACCGCATCCATGGAAGTCAGCTCCGGCATGACAGCCTCCTCCATATGAACCGTTCAGATGTAATTCATATCTAGGTTTTATTCACTGTTTGCATTTACGTAGATATGGAAATAAGGGGCAATCATCCTAGAGTAAACTTTCATCATACACCGCTCTGCTCCCCCCAACAAACTTTGGCCGTACTCTCGCCGCAGTCAAATGGGCGGAGCCGAGCGTTTTTTTGCTTAAGCGAAGCGGAACCGCGACCTCCTTTTAAAGTGCATACCGATGAAGGTGTCTCCGATATCGATTCCCCCATCAGCTCGAAGTTTTTCCAAAGCGACAGGCTCTATAAAGCTTTCGTAAGCCACTGTCGAAAAGGAACCGCCCGCCTTCTCTTTCGGGATGACATTGACCCTATAAGGCATAAGACCGTGTGCCAAAGCGGCCTCTCGTTCCGTTATAATGGCACGATTTAAGTGCTCACAGCACTGGGTCGCGAGAAAAACTCCGGCTTCGCTTGCGGCATGAGAAATGCCTTTAAAAAGGGCCTTTGCTGTAGAATAACTGGAAGCAGTTCCGATTTTTCTCCCAAAAACTTCCGAAGTAGAACATCCCACAACAAAGAGATCTCCTTTTTCAGCTTTGCTTTTTCAATAAATTCCTTAGAAAGCAGATATGCCTCTTCTTCCAAAGAAGAAAGATTCACCGCATCAACAAGATGTACATCAGACCTTTTTTTCAGCCTTGTATTGTTCATTCATATTGATTTCACCCATGATTTCCTCCATTTTTTTCAAAAGCATATTTTTCTTCTTTTGAGAAAAGTACAAAAAAATATCTGACTTCTTATCCTTCTTCCAGCTGCTTTTCCAACTCTGCACAAACAGCCAGATAATCCGAATGACCAAGAAGAAGTATCTTGTCTTCAAGCAGCTTTTAAGGCTTCTTCAAAGCTTCCCATCCTCTTTTTATCTTGCAAATCACAATCCGATAAGGAGAATCACCCCGTACCATCTCCCCGAAGAAACTTGACTTCGATTTCTTTTTTCCAAAAATTTCATCCGCAAGATAATGGTCGAGGTCCATATAGGCATAGCTAAGCTTCTTTCCAAGGCTTTCATCCATCTTCCAAAAATTCTTCATAGCTATCCCTCCTTTTTTCTTTTTTAAAAGCAAGCCAGATATATTTCCATCAGCCTTTGACTTAGCTTTCTTAACGTATCGACTCTCAGCTTATCGACCTTTCTGTCATAAGTCATAAGTCCGTTGATTTCCTCCTCTATATCGGTTGTTTGCGTATATATCGTCGCACTAAGGCCCTTTTCCACATTGGGGAAAATGTCTCTCTCCCACAGCTTCTCATAAGCCGCAGTGACCTCCTCCTTCGAAGAGAAGAACTTATAGCCGAACTCCTTTCTGCTCCACAAATGCTCTTTTACCGGAAAAGCATAGCCGCCATACTCGGTCAATGCCACTACTCTGTCCTTCTGCGGCTTAATCTTTAAAGCATAGCGGTAATTGTGAATGGAATAGAGGTCCCCGCCTCCCTGGTCAAACCAGCCACAGGTCTCATTAATCAATCTTGTCTCATCCCATTTACGGAGCATTGCGGTGGCTACAGGCGCATCAAACTGTCCCCATCCTTCATTAAAAGGAGTCCAAAGCACAATAGAAGGGTGATTGTAGAGCTCTTTCACCATTTCTTCCAAATCCTTATAATACTGCTCTCTCCCTGCCTTGTCCGTTCTTGCAAAAAGCTTATACTTATTGTCCTTTATACCTCTGGCCCCTTTATCCCAAACATTGGGGAATTCCGTGACAAAAAGGTGATTATAAGCTCCTCCGCCACAGGGCATATCCTGCCAAACGAAGACGCCTTCTCTGTCACAGTGGTAATAAAAACGATCCGGCTCGACTTTCATATGTTTTCGAATGGTATTAAAACCGTAATCCTTTGTCTTTAAGATATCATAAAGTAAAGCCTCATCAGATGGTGCCGTCATCAGGCTCTCCGGCCAATACCCTTGGTCCAAAAGTCCATTGAAAAGAAGCGGTTCATTATTTAAGAAGAAGCGTAAAATACCGGCCTTATCCTTTCCGATAGAAAGCTTTCGCATCGCAAAATAAGATTCTACCCTGTCCTCTCCATAATGAAAAAGAACAGGATAGAGATAAGGACTTTCTGTTGTCCACGGCTGTAGACGCTCAATTTTACAAAGAAAATCCTCTCCCGGTATTCCCTCTGCTTCATAGAGTAATGTCATTCCCTCCGTATGAATAGACTTTTCTTCCGTCTTCCCGCTAAGGACTGTATTCTTTTTCACTTCCTTCTTACAATCTTGAGTAGGGCTATCTTCCTCTATCTTCTTTGCTGATTCGGCATAAATCTGCGGCTCAAAAATCTGAATCCGCACAGTTTTCCTGTCTTCCTCCGGCAAGTCTGCATTTACCGAAAAATGGAAATGCACCGTAGTTTCATCGAAGTCCGGCGTGATTTTCACATCCGTCAAGTATGACTTCGGTACTTTTTCCAGCCATACAGACTTCCAGATTCCACTCTGCCCGGTATAGAAAATGGAGGAATAACGACAATTCTTCTTCCACCTTTGCTTTCCCCTGGCATGGGGAAGAAGCTCCGTTGCATCTGTTCCTCGTACCAACAGCACATTGCTTTCTTCCGTACAGTATTCGGAAATATCACAAGTAAATCCTGTGTATCCCCCCTTGTGTTCTCCTACTTTTTCTCCATTTACAAAGACCTCACACTCTTGATCCACCGCTCCGAAATGTAAGAGAAGCCTTTCCTTCTCCTTTTGAAAATCCGAAGAGATAAGTCTCCTATATTCAAAAAAACCTCATCCGGATTCAGCATTCGTTCCACAGCGGAAAGTTCCGTTTCAGGAGAAAAAGGGGACAAGGATTTTTCCACGATATAGCTCCTTACTATCTTCTTTTTTGAGAACCCTGTAAGTCCATTCTCCATTTAAAATCTCAAAGTTCTCTCTTTTAAATTGAGGACGGGGATATTCCGGAAGCGGCTTCGCCCTATCCAATCTTTCTCCAAAGACCGAAGATAATCTGTTTTTTCAGCTTAGTCATTTTTGTGTTCTCCTACTTCTTTTTTTATGAAAAAAATCTCCGACTGCATCGCTACCGAAAGAATAACCAGGATTCCCATAATAATGGACTGCCAATGCACCGATATGGTGGAGGGTAAGTACGTAAATAAGGTATTGATAATATAATAAATCAAAATCCCGAAAAAAGTCCCGGTCAATTTTCCTTGTCCGCCACTCAGCTGTATTCCCCCGATAGCACACATGGCAATGGCATAGGTTTCATAAAGATTTCCTGCACTCAGCGTCGCACTGCCACTGCTGGAAGCCAAGAAGACACCGGATAAAGCCGCAATAAAACCGGAAAGAAGGAAGGCCGTGGTTTTCACTTTCTTCACTTCAATTCCCATCAGTTTAGCCGCTTCCGCATTTCCTCCGCTTGCATAGAGACGCATACCGAACTTCGTATTCTCAGCAAGGTATTTACAGAGGAAAAAGAAGACAAAGAAAAACAAAACCAAAAGAGATATCCCCCCCGAAAAGCCGGGAATCAGATTGGAAAAAAAGCTTTGCCTTGGCAAAAAGCAGAACAGGGATTCTTAATTGCTACGGACTTTCTTGCCAAAATCTGCACCATCCCTCGCAGTGCAAAAAGCATGGAAAGAGAGGCAATCCACGAAGAAATTCGCATCTTGCATACCATGAAAGAAATCATTGCCCCGGTCAGCACACCGACCGAGATTCCGGCAAAAATCCCAAGATAGGGATTTTGCTCTCCGACCGAGCCCATTACCACCCCACTTTAAAGCAAAAACCGCCCCTACGGAGAGGTCAATTTCTCCGCTAAGGATGACAAAGCTCATACCCAAAGCCAAAAGACCTCCATTTTTAGAGGCTTTCAAAAGAATATTCATGCTGTTTTCTACGGATAGAAAGTGTTTGTCACGAAATAGCAGACTACTCAAAACAAATAAAAACAAAAAGGCGAGGAAAGTCTTATTGATTGTCGGCATTTTAGCAAAAATACTCGCCGGCCGAGAAACGGATACTGCCTTATTTTTCTCTTCCATCTCTAGCTCCTTTCCCTTTGAATATACACGGCAAAGACAATCATCATCGCCTTTACCACCTGTGCATACTGATCCGGTATATTGTTCATAACACAGGTCAGCGTAATACATTGCATAATCATCGCTCCCAGTACGGTTCCGAGTACACGAGCTCTTCCGCCGCTCATGGGCGTTCCACCTATAACAACCGCCGCAATGGCGTCAAGCTCTGCCAACTGCCCCAAGGAACTGCCTGCTGCAACAGAAACCTTGGAAGCCTGCATAACGCCTGCAATTGCCGCAAAAAATGCACTTAATCCGTACACAAAGATAAAGACTCTGTCACTGTGGATACCTACGAGATTGCTGGATTTAATACTGTCTCCTATCGCTTGAATCTGTACACCAAGCGCTGTTTTTTTAATGAGAATCCAAATCAAAAGGACGGATAACACGATAGGGATAAGCTGTACCGGGATAAAGCCGCAGAATTTCATCGTACCGAAGGCGGAAAGTAATTCTCCTTTCTCTCCCAGAGTATTAAAATAAATATCCCGTCCGTCACAAGCACCTGTGCCACGCCACGGACACCGAGCATCAGCCCCAAGGTGATAACCATTGCCTGCAACTTTAATTTTTCCTACCATAGCGCCGGTAAATGCCCCCCCACTAATACCGAGAAAAAAATACAGCAAGAAGAATTCCCGGAAAGATACCGATACTTTCCATGCTTTTTTTGCCATCAAGACTCCGGAAAGAGCCATCAGAGAGCCTACCGAAATATCTATTCCTCCGGTAGAAATCACCAAGGTCATCCCCATTCCGCAAAAGTATAGTAGGGCAAATCTGGGTGATGGAGTTTTTGTAAAGTGCCAAGCTTTAAAGAAATTCGGTGTAAAAAGAATATTGGCCAGTAAGAGAAGGGCAAGAAAAAAAGCAAGGAAGCATAGTCCGAAAAGCTCTTCTGTTTAATTTTTCAGCATTTTCACTTCCTCCTTCCTTTCCGTCTTCTGCAATTATAGCCATGATGGCATCCTCGGAAATTTCCTCTCCTCCATTTCTCCCCGGACCTTTCCGTCACGGAGCACCACTACCCTATGGCAGTTTCTTGCAAGCTCACTGAGTTCCGAAGAAATCATCAATACGGAGATTCCTTCCTTAGAAAGTCCCTGAATCAGCTTTTTCTATCTCTTCTTTCGCCCCTGATGTCGATCCCTCTTGTCGGCTCATCCAAAATCATGAGTTTCAGATTCATACACATCCAGCGTGCAAGGAGGACCTTTTGCTGATTTCCTCCGCTTAAATTTCGAATTTTTTTGAGAAAGAGAAGGCGTCTTGATACGCAAAAAGTTCTACATAACGTTTTGCCAATTCTCTCTGTTTTGCAAAGTCAATAAAAGCCATTTTTCTGCAAGTTCGGCAGCATGGCAATCGTCATATTTTTCTTCCACGGAAAGATTCGGGAGGATACCCTCGGTCTTACGATCCTCAGTGCAAAATCCCATCCCTTTTTCTATGGATTTAGACGGATTTTCTCTGAAAAATAGGCTTCATCCATCCAAAAGACTTCACCCTCTCCCGCCTTCTCCGTTCCAAAAAGTAACTCGGCAAGTTCCGTTCTTCCCGAACCGAGAAGTCCGGCAAGCCCGAGAATTTCTCCCTTTTTGATTGAAAGATTCACTCCGGAAAGGCGCATCGCAAGCTTTGCCTCTTTCACGGAAAGAATCGTCTCCGCAGAAGAAAAGCTCTGCTTCTCTTCTCTTACTCTTTCCTTCCATTCTTTTTCCAATCATTAAGGAAATGAGCTTATACTGATCTATATCTTTCACTGCAGAAGCTACCCACTGTTTCTCCATCTCGGAAAAATGGTCATGCTGTCACAGATTTCATACACTTCATCCAATTTATGACTGATAAATAAAACGCTGATTTTCTTTTCTTTTAATTGGCGGATAATGCGAAAAAGTACCTGCACCTCATTTTGATCCAGGGAAGAAGTCGGCTCGTCCATAATCACAAGACGCGCCTTGGAACGTACCGCCCTCGGCAATGGCTACCATTTGCTGAATAGCCGTAGAATATTGATTGAGACTCTTTTTACATCAATGTGAAGTCCCAGCTCTTCCAAGGCCTTTTTCGCCTCTTCCTGCATGGACTTTCGATCCAGAAAAAAAGCGTTCTTTTTCCGCTCTCTTCCCAAAAACATATTTTCATAAACCGTCTGGTAGGGGATGAGATTTAATTCCTGATAAATCGTGGAAATCCTGAGTTCCCCTGCTTCCGCAGGAGATTTACAATGAATTTCTTCTCCCGCAAAAAAATATCTTCCCTGATCTTTCCCTGTATACTCCTGTCAAAACCTTAATCAGAGTGGACTTTCCTGCCCCTGTTTTTCCCCCATAAGAGCATGAACTTCCCCTCCTCAACCTGCAAGGATATTCCCTTTAAAGCTTTTTACTCCGGGAAAGGATTTTTCAATCCCTTCCATGCTTAACAGCACACTCATGCTTCCTCCTTACTCTCTTTTCCGGAAAATCCACTGCTTTTTTTAGCCGGTATTGAACAGCTATTTTTTTCTTTAATTTTGGGCCTCTTGCAATCCATTTCCTTTTTCCGGAAAAAAGAGCTGTGAAAAGCCGGAAACTATGGTTCAAAATTCCGAAGGCATAATCCTCTTCTTTTCACAGCCCTAAGTACTTCTTTAGAATCCTAAGTCAACCTGTACATTGTCCTTGGTATACAGTGTATCCTCATTGGTAATATTCTCCGGAACAGCCTCGCCATTCGCAATCTTCCCTGATAGTTTCCACTACGATTGGTCCAAAATAAGGAGAGCAAGTGCAGGAAGCCAACTGTCTTCCTGCCTCAATGTCCTTAAATGCCGCCTTGGTTCCGTCAATACCAAGAATTAAAATATCCTTTCCGGGAGTCAGTCCTGCTGCTTCAATGGCCTTCATAGCCCCCTGTGCCATATCATCTGTTACACAGTAAACTGCATTGATATTTTCTCCGCCCCTGTGCCTGAAGGATATTTTTCCATAACAGCCTGTGCCTTATCCATAAGCCACTGTCCGTCCTGCTCCGCAACAAGCTTATACTTGGAAGAATCCAAAGTATTTACAAAGCCGTCCTGTCTGTCTGTAGAAGTGGAAGAATCGTAACCACCGTTAATAATGACAATATTTCCGCCATCCGGCAAAAGCAGCCTCTAAAGCTTTAGCGCACTGCTTTCCCTCCCAAACGAAGTCGGAACGGATAGAAGTGGTGAAATACTTTCCTGCTTCCCCATCAATGGCACGGTCCACCAAGATAACCGGAATACCGGCTTCCATAGCTTCTTCCAAGGCCCCCTGCAAACCGTTGTTTTTCTAAAGGAGCAACTACAAGATAATCAACCTTTGCGGCAACCAGATCACGAATATCGGACTCCTGTGTCGCAATATCTCCACCGGCATCCTTTACAACAAGCTTTCCGCCGGCTTCTTCTACAGCCTTTTTTAATGCTGTCGGTCTCGGTTGTTCTCCATGCAGACATACTGTCTGTCTGTGCAAAAGCCGACTGTTTTTTTCCCTCTAGGAAACTGCTTCACCGGCATCAGCCTTTTCTTCAGCTTTTTCCGTTTCTGCAGCATCCTTTGCCTCCGTTACCGCTTCTGTGGAAGCTGCACTTGTCTCTTTCGCCGTTCCTCCACCACAAGCCATAAGAGATGCCGCCATAAGGACGGACAGTACTACACCTAGAACTTTTTTTCATAAATTCCTCCTTTTGCTTTCCGAGATTCCGTTCATTTCCGCTTTGATTGATAACGAGTATCCCTCAAAAAAAGCATAGAATATCTCGTTTTTAGCTTACTTTTCCGGACTCTCCAACTCACCCCCGGACTATTTTTTTAGCAAATAGCCCAAAAATTACAACCGTTTTCGTATCTTTTTAGGACATATTCGGTAAAAAGAGTATAACACAGTTTCAATATATTTATCCATGAGAGAAATTATTAATATTTTTTTAGAATAAAACAGAGAGAATTTCATATTATAAACAAGGAAAATGTGCCGACTAATGATGTAGGTATGTTCTCTTATGATTTGATATTCATCTCAAATCTGAAAAATATATTCGAGGAAGAAGGGTTATCCGTTTTTTTCAATCACAAGGAAGGATTTCTGTATGAAAGCGAAGGATGCGAAGCAATTATCAAAGAAATTAAAAACACAAAGTCTAAGTACTCGTATATCCATTATTCTCGGTATTCTGTCATTTTTTATCTTACTGGGATTAAGCTATTTTATTGTAGACTTGGGAAGCCAATCCACGAAAAATCTGGATAGAAATATGGATGATTTACTGGCTCTTACCGGAGAAAAAACCAGTGATATTTTAAAGCAAGCGACAACTCTGACGGGAAGTATGAAGCAATCCATCAACTTCGTCTGGTCACAAGAAGATGCTGTAGGAGGCGTTCCCGCCAATCCTTGGACTGTTCATTTTAATCGAGATGGTCAAATGGTTGAACAGCATATTACGCAAATGTCAGGAACAACCTTCCGTTCCCGTATCCCGGACAGAGCCGTTCCCGCCAGTCGCTACAACATGGAAGTTGTGATGATGGATTCCATGTATGCCACAATCACGAATAACCCGTATATAACCGGAGCAGGATATTTCTTTGAAGACAGAAAAGTCATTGAAGGAGAGAGAAACTACGGTCCGTATTTAACTGTTCAAGGCACTGAAACACGAGACATCGTCAACTACCCCTATGACTACTATAAAGACAAAGATTATTACGTTAAAGCCAAGGAAACACTCCAACCCACTATTACGGATACCTACGCTTTGGATGATGGCAGTGAAAAAAACCGTCATCTCGGTTTGCGATCCCATCATAGCGGACAATGATTTTAAAGGTGTAGTTACGATAGAGCTGGACTTAGCCGCTTTTAATGTTCTAAATCATGAGGACGTTCGTTTTCCCACTCTCTTCACTTCGGTCATTGATAATAAAGGCAAATTCATGTATGCATCCGATGAAGCTTTGAAGGGCAAGACTCTCAATGATGCATTTAGAGAAGAAGATTTGAAAACCATAAATGAGAAGATGAAGGACGGAAAACCTTTCCATGTTGTGATAAAAAACAATGCCGGTGTAAGGAGAAGAGTTTATCTCGCCCCTAATCAATTCGGAAATACCACTTGGTGGAGTCTTATGAGCATTTCCAGACAGGAGTACCAAAAGGTAACGGATCGTTTGGTCTTCTTAGCGTGGACTATCGGGCTCTCCGGAGATTTCCTCTTGGTTCTTTGCACCTATTTGCTGATTAAAAAGATGCTGGCTCCACTAAAGATGATGACAGTCGTAAGTGACAAGGTGGTAAATGGAGATCTTGATGTAGTTATCCACTACAAGAAGCAGGACGAAATCGGGCATCTTGCACTGGCTCTAAAAAATGTAACTGTTCAGATTAAAGAAATCATCGGAGATTTGAGCAATAAACTAAATGCCATCTCCCAAGGCGATTTTCGTATAGATCTGTCCGACGAAAGGCTCTATGCAGGGGATTACAAGCCTCTGATTCTTAGCTTGCGGGAAATCACCAAGGACTTATCTCACACCATGAGAGAAATCAAGAATTCAGCAGAGGAGGTCAATTCCGAAGCGGAACAGGTTTCCGGCGGTGCACAGATTTTATCACAGGGTGCTTCTGAACAGGCCTCTTCCATCGAAGAACTCGGTGCCACCATGAGCGATATTTCCGAGCAGATAAAAGGAACTGCAGAACAATCTGTAGCTGCCAACCGGCTCGCAATCGATGCCGGAAAAGCCGTCGAACAAAGTAATAAGAAGATGGAAGAAATGTCTCTTGCCATGCAGGAAATCACCGATAAGTCCAACGAAATCAGTAAAATCATTAAGACCATCGATGACATTGCCTTCCAGACCAATATTCTCTCCTTAAATGCCGCTATTGAGGCAGCCCGTGCCGGGGAAGCCGGAAAGGGCTTCGCGGTTGTAGCGGATGAGGTGGGAAATTTAGCACAAAAATCCGCAAAGGCAGCGCAAAACACCGGTAACTTAATAGAGGAGACAATAGACGCCGTGGAAAGAGGTGCCAAAATCAGTCAGGAAACTGCAGAATCCATGGAACTGGTCAAGGCGAAGGCAAAAAACATCTCCGAGATTATCGAAAAATCACGAGGGCTTCCGAAGAAGAAGCAGAGGGAATCCACCAGTTAACCATCGGTGCGGAGCAGATTTCCGCTGTGGTGCAAAACAACTCCGCTACTGCACAGGAATCCGCCGCCGCATCAAAAGAGCTGTCCGAACAGGCTAATATTATGAATGAGTTGGTAGCCAAGTTTCAGATAATAGAAAACGAGGACTAAGAAGATATTGAGCCACCGCTCGCCACAAGTGACAGATATTTAAGGGGCTGTGAAAAATCAAAATAATAAAGAATTTTCGGCAATACAGGTCTGAATGCCGGGGTAGTCTGAGCCCGTCGGTACTTGCGAAAAACAAGAGAAACGCAGTTTTTCGCTTAGTATCCGCTACGTAAGGACAAACTTTTCATCAGAAAAGTTGTTCTGTACGAGACCAACTTCCGAAGGAAGTTGCTTTATGAAGCAAAGTGAGCAGTGGTTAACAAAACCACAGCTCAGTCAGGCGAAGCTAGCGAGAGCGTGCCCCAAGTTCAGACCTGTATTGCTTTTGAAAAAAATCTTTTGATTTTTTTCACACCCCTTTTTTTCTTCTATCGACGATTTTTTATTACTTCTTTTCCTCGCTCTTCTCTCTTTTCAAGAAAAGATACTGCAAGACAATACTCACAATAACAAGGACAAGAGAAAGTGCCTGTGAAACCGCTATTCCCTGTCCCAAAAAGCATCAAAGAATCTGCACGGAGCCCTTCGATAAAGAAACGTCCCAAGCCGTAAAGCCCAAGGTACAGGAGAAATATCTGTCCCTTAAACTTCTTTCTTTTGGAAAACCAAAGGAGAAAAAAAAGAATACGCAGAGGTTCCATACACTCTCATACAGGAAGGTGGGATGCACCTGCACATAGCTGATTCCGTCTATATTTTGCAGATGAGCCGCCACATTGTCATTGATCATCGAAGGATTCACAATAGATTCCTTTATGCGCATGGCAAAGAGGGAATTCGTATAGCCTCCGAAAGCCTCCGCATTAAAGAAGTTTCCCCAGCGCCCCATAGCCTGTCCGAGAATAAGTCCCAGTACACCGGCATCCGCCATAGGGAAAAAAAGTCCAGCTTCTTTTTCTTACAAAAAAACGATACAGGTCGCAATTGCAGTAAGAACCCCTCCGTAAATCGCAAGTCCCCCCTGCCGGATATTTGGAATCTCCATAAGATGCTGAGAATAATAGTCCCATTCAAAGATGACATAATAAATTCTTGCCCCAATCACCCCTAAAATGATAACAAATAGCGCAAAGTCCTGAATATCATCCGCCTTATAGCCGCATCTCACATACTCTTTACTCGCAACAAGCATCCCAAGCAGCATGCCGCAACCGATAATGATACCGTAAAAGGCAATCGTAAAGCCGAAGGGGCTGATATGATTTACGAGATGCTTGATTCCGATCTGCAGGTGCGGAAAATAGATATCGTAGTCTTGAAAGTTCATTCGTTCTCCTTAGTTTCTTCTAGATATATTGCCATCAAGGTTCCTATCCTTATTGGAATATATGCCTTGCATAGCTTTATCTCCTCTATTCGCCTTGTAAAAGCTTTAAGAAATCTTCCTCCGAAAGAATCGGAATTCCCAGCTCCTGAGCCTTCTTATTCTTACTGCTGGTAGAATTCTTGTCATTGTTGATAAGATAAGAAGTATTCTTCGAAACGGAAGAAGCGGTACTTGCCCCCGCCTTTCGAATTTCCTCCTCCAGCTCCTTTCGATTTTGAAAATGGACTAAAGAGCCCGTAATTACAAAGACCTTGCCAGAAAGTGCAGTATTTTTCCGCTTTCTCCTCCTTATGGAGGTGCAGTATGGATAAGAGTTTCCGGAAAAGCCTGCAATTTTCTTCTTCTTTAAAATAACGGACAATGCTTTCTCCAAGTATCGGTCCTATCCCTTTAATGGACACTACCTCACTAAGCTCCGCCCGGGAAAGCTCCTCCGCATTCTCATGAAAGGCTTCTGAAAGGACTCTCGCATTACTTGCTCCGATTCCCCCGATTCCTAAGCCGTAAAGGAGCCTCGCAAGGCTCGTTTCCCTTGCTTTCTCCGCATTTTCAATAAGCTTATCATAGGACTTCTGTCCGAAGCCCTCCATAGCGATAATCTCCTCCTTATGCTCTTTTAAGGAAAATAAATCCGGAAGTTCCTGAATAAATCCCTTTCCGATAAATTTCTCCAAAGTCATTTCGGAAAGTCCCTCGATATTTAAAGCGTCACGACTTACAAAAAGAGCAAATTGTTTAATCCGCTTTGCCGGACAATGGGGATTTTTCACAGTAAAAGCATCTTCGCTTCCTTATCCTGTACAATCTTCGTTTCCTCGTGACAAGCAGGACAATGCTCCGGAATCGGGAGCTGCCCCGACTTCGTGAGATTCTCCCCAATCTGCGGGATAATCATATTGGCCTTATAAACCGTAATTTCATCTCCGATTCCGAGCTTCAAGTCTTCCAGGTAGCTGATATTGTGAAGGCTCGCCCTGCTCACCACGGTTCCCTCCAGCTCGACCGGGTCAAATATCGCCACGGGATTAATAAGACCGGTTCTGCTCGGAGACCATTCCACCTCGCGAAGAATGGTCTTTTCTTCCTCATCCTCCCATTTAAAAGCAAGGGCATTTCGAGGAAACTTGGCCGTAGTCCCGAGACTCTTTCCGTAGCTTATATCGTCCATAAGAAGTACCAGACCGTCGGAGGGAAAATCATTTTTCTTGACCTGTTCGGAAAAGTCCGAAACAGCCCCGGGAAGCTCCTCTTTATTTACCGCCCTTCGTCCCACGACCTGAAAGCCCTGTTGCTCTAAAAATTCGAATTCCGCTTCATGGCTGTTATGAAAGTCGGGAAGTCCTCCACTCTCACGGGAGGATTCGTCCTCTCCCTCCTCTACTGATACAAGCGTAAAGGGGAAAAAATAGACTCTTCTTTCCCAGGTGATTTTCAGGTCCAGTTGCCGAACGGAACCGGAGCAAAGATTCCTCGGATTCTTATACTTCGCCCCTTCTTCCGGAATTTCTTCATTGATCTTTGCGAAATCGGAATAGCGAATCAGCGCTTCTCCGCGTAGAACCAGTCTTCCTTTAAAGGGAATCCGTAAAGGAAGATTCCGAAAACGCTTTGCATTTTCCGTAACAATCTCTCCAATTCTACCGTTTCCGCGGGTAACCGCTTTGACAAGCTCTCCCTTCTCATACGTCATCACTACTGTAAGACCGTCAAGTTTCCAAGAAAGAATCCCCTTCTGCTCCCCGAGAAAGCTTTGTAAAGTCTCCACGGACTTTGTTTTATCAAGAGAAAGCATCGGGCTCGCATGCTCCTCCTTCGGAAGGGCCGTAGCCACGCTGTATCCGACATTTTGCGTGGGACTGGCTGACAGGACAATCCCTGTCTCTTCCTCAAGACGCACCAGTTCATCATAGGCTTTGTCATATTCCAGGTTGGAAATAATTTCTTGCCCCTCCTCATAATAGGCTTTCCCCGCCTGATTTAAAAGCTCTACAAGCTCCTCTATCCGTTTTCTCTTATCCATAGTTTCTCTTTCTGTTTTTAAAGTTATAGGATGAATACCTTACTCTTACTTACTCTTACTTACTCTTCCTTATCCTTTTTCTCATGTCCTTTTCATCATTCTCTCATTATAAAAAGCAGGGTGGCATTTACTCCAGCCCCAGCTCTTCTTTCCGAATCTCCCTGATATTCTCCGGGCTTTAGCCCGTCCACTGTCAAATTCATAATGCGTACCCTTTTTTAAACGTTTTTACCCTGTATCCGAGCGTTGCACACATTCTCCGAATCTGGCGATTAAGCCCCTCCGTTAGGATGATGTGAAACTGCCTCTTTCTCTGCATAACCGGAATATTTTTCCTCCTGAAAAACAACGCATGGCTTCGTCGTTCTATCCAGCTCCTTAAGATATACACCCTCGCTCATTTCTCGTAAAAAATGCTTTGTGATATCCTCTTCCACCGTCACGATATATTCCTTCTCTTTTTCGCTCCGGGACTTGTTGATTTGATTAACCAGCTCGCCTTGATTGGTAAGAAGGAGGAGGCCTTCAGAGTCCTTATCGAGTCGTCCGATCGGGTAAATGCGCTCAGGATAGCGGATATCTTCAATGACATTTTTCCCTCTATCCTTTTCTCCTGTTGTGCAAATCACTCCGCGCGGCTTGTAATAGGCAAGAAGAACCTCTTTCGGCTTTTCCCGCTTCTCTCCTTTTCCGGAAATGCGCTTCCCGTCCAGTTCTATCTCTTCCTCACCGCTGATTTCCTGACCAAGGCTCGCGAGCTTTCCGTTTATTTTTATTTTCCCCTCCGCAATCAAGCGGTCAGCCTCTCTTCTAGAGCAAATGCCCATTGCCGAGAGCCATTTATTGATTCGCATAGTTTTTCTCCGATTATATCTGTATGTTCTCTTTATGTACTTTTTGATCTTCTCTTGATTTTTCTCTTATAACGCTCCTAATGATAGCATAATGGAAAGGCAGTTTTTCAATCGTGCGTAGAGGGAAGACTCATTTCAATCATCCATGTCGAAAAGGGGAGAAAAAGAAATGAAAAAATTTTAAGAGATGAACTGAATCCGGCGTCTTATTCCTTTGCTCTAAAAAGCAAAAAGAGAGGGGCCCCCTCTCGATTCTATCCACTACATTTTATTTGTTCGGAACTATGGCAAGTGTCTTTCCTAACGGCACAAGCAACTTAATCAAAGTATTTACTTGCGGAAGGGTTTTTCCACTTTCAATTCTTGCTATCATGGGTTGCTTCACTCCACTTAGCTCTTCCAGTCTCTTTTGACTGATGCCTTTTTCGTTTCTGGCTTTGATAAGTTCCCCAATCAGAGCGACTCTTAAATCGCTCTCGGCAATTTCTTCCGCCGAATACAACTCTTTTTGCACATCTCTCCATGTAAAAATCAGAAACAGCACTATTTTTTTCATTATAAACCTCTTTTTCTTTTAAATCTTCTATCTCTCTAAGAGCTTGCTCAATTTCTCTCCTAGGTGTCCTCTGCGTTTTCTTCTGAAAATGATGTAGACTCTAGCACCTCGTAAACACCTTTTCGATTCTTATAAAAAAATATTTCGTACATGAAAAAAATTCTCCTTTGTTATTACTATATAGCAATAAAGAAAAAAAGAATCAATAACTTATTGGTTATTGATTCTTTTTCTTTGAAACACGAATTTTTGTGTCAAATCAGAAACATGGCATCCCCAAAACTGAAAAAAAGCGATATCTCTCCTTAACCGCCTCTTCATAGGCATGCAAAACATTTTCCCGATTGGAAAAGGCGGACACCAACATAATGAGAGTCGACTCCGGCAAATGAAAGTTCGTAATAAGCCCGTCCATGACTTTAAAACGATAGCCCGGATAGATAAAAAAATATCCGTCCATGCGCTTCCGGGATGAAGAAGACCGTTCTCATCGGCATTCGATTCAATTGTCCTGCAGGAGGTTGTTCCCGTGCAGATAATTCTTCCACCGGCTTTCTTCGTGCTGTTGATTAAGTCTGCGGTTTCTTTATCGATGATATAGAGTTCCGAGTGCATGTGGTGTTTTTCCACGTCTTCCACCTTCACTGGGCGAAAGGTCCCGAGTCCCACATGGAGCGTTACATAGGCAATTTTTTTACGCCCTTCTCCTGCACCTTCTCAAGAAGCTCCTTCGTCCAATGGAGTCCTGCAGTCGGTGCCGCCGCAGAGCCTTCTTCCTTTGCATAGACGGTATTGTATCTTGTCTTATCGCTAAGTTGTTTTGTGATATAAGGAGGAAGCGGCATTTCTCCAAGCTTATCCAAGATTTCCTCAAATATGCCTTCAAAATGAAACTCTATAATCCGGTTGCCGTCTTCCTTACACTCGATCACTGTTCCCGAAAGTAAATTTTCTGCAAAAATAATTTCTGCACCGACACGGAGCTTCTTTCCCGGTCGAACTATACATTCCCAGCTTTTATCCGTGAGCCTTGTGAGAAGCAGAACTTCCACATGCGCCCCTGTTCCCGCCTTTACACCATGTAAACGCGCAGGGATAACTTTCGTATTGTTTAAAACCAGACAATCGCCCTCTCTAAGATAGGAAAGCACATCTTCAAAATGCTTATGCTCGATTGATCCACTTTTTTTCTATCCATCACAAGAAGCCGGGAAGCCGAACGTTTTAACAAGGGATCCTGTGCAATCAGCTCCTCCGGTAAATCATAATAAAAAAATCCTTGGTATTCATCTTATCTCTTTCCGCTCTCTGCAATATTTTTTCAGGAAGGCATAAAACTCTGAACAGTTATGCTCCTTCGTTTGACTCTGACGGAGCCGTTTTCCCCTTCCTGCCCGCCGGATGCTTCAGTAGCAGGGCTCTCCGTACTCTCCCCGGTACTTCCTCCATCGGTTGTTTCCGGAACACTTGCACTTGTCTCTTCCGTCGGACCGTTATCATCCATCTCAATGAGAGATACCTCGGAATCAATGGAAGCCTGATCTTCCGTATATATTCTTCCGGTTTGAAATGCATCATAAAGTACAGCCAGTCGGGAATCCGAAGAAAGAGCCTCCAAAAGCTGAGAATCTACAGCTTGGATTAAATCTTTTACCTCATCATGAGTCTGAATATATTCATGGACAAATTTTTGTCTGCTCCGGGGTTTTTATTTTCCACGAGTTCAAAAGCATTCGCCTCATTGACCCGCATATAGCAATACATAATTGCAGGAGCTGGAGTTTTTTGCTCTACGAAAACGCACCTTGTATTGCAGGAAAACGAGTTTCTCATTCTCCCCTATACCGGGAACAGCGTAAGTCTTGATGTCCTCATAAGACTCAATATAACCGGACTGTGTTTTTAGCTGACTCTGCAATTTATTTCTTTGTTCTGTACTTTGGTTTGTAACACCACTTAAACGATACAGGGTATCTACATCGGCAGAAAGCTTAGCCTGAAAATACTCCTGGAAAAAAACTTCTCCAGAACGTCGTCGTTGTATTCCTTTAAAACAGGATCTGTTTCTTCTTCAGGAAGAGTAGATGGTGAGCTCAGTTCCGATGCGGAAACCGGAACTTTTCGTTTATCCGGGAAAGTTCCGCCCATACCCAGAGCTTCCAAAAACTTAATGATTAAAATCAGTACCACAATAAGGATAGGAATAACCATAATCTTTCTATCCTCATTGACTTCTCTTTTTTTTCTTTTATTGCGTAAAATGCGTTGGCTTTGGTTTCTCTTCTTCAATATAATTTTCTGTTCGGATTTTTTGGAAAGAAGATTTGCCACATCATCTAAATTATCTACGTTTTTTCCCATAAAACTATCCTTTACTGTTTTATTTAACCGATATATCTTACCTTATTTTTTTCTAAAAAAATATAGATGTATGACTATAGCTTAAAAAAAGATGTCAGTACTTCTTTATTCTCTGTATGACAGTTCAATAAAGGTATGGCATACTTCGTAAGCAATATTCATTAAAAAAAACAAGGCCAAGGATTATTTTTCCTTCGCCTTGTTCAAAAATTTATTTATTTAATAATATCAAATTATGATTTCTCGACTTTATATTTAAAAACAAAAGAGCAAAAGCAAAAAAATAACAAGTCGTCTGTATTTTTTTGCATTGACAATAATAGAATGCTCCTATAGAATAATGATAATAATTATTGTTTTAAAACTTCTGTTACTCAATAGTAGTAACAGCTTATAGAAAAAAAGGAGGTAGTATGTCATTATTAAACAAGGAAGTGGAGGATTTTTTTCCGTTAACGCTTACCACAAGGACAGCTTTTTGCACTGTGGAGAAGAAGGACATTTTAGGAAAGTGGTCTGTATTCTTTTTTTCTATCCCACGGATTTTAGCTTTGTTTGTCCTACAGAGCTGGAAGATTTGCAGAACAAATATGCGGAGTTTCAGAAGATTGGTTGTGAAATCTATTCCGTATCTACCGATACCCATTTCGTGCATAAGGCTTGGCACGATGCATCTTCCAAGATTGGAAAATTAAGCTTTCCGATGCTCTCCGATCCCAGCCATAGCCTTTCCAAGGCTTTTTGAAGTATTTCCGGAGAACGGAAGCCTTGCAGAAAGAGGAAGTTTCATTGTGAATCCGGAAGGAAAGATTGTAACCTATGAAGTAAGTGCCGGAAATATTGGAAGAAATGCGGATGAGCTTCTTCGTAAGGTTCAGGCCTGCCAGTTTGTAGCAGAGCATGGCAATGAAGTATGCCCTGCAAGATGGACACCGGGAGAAAAAGACCTTAAAGCCCGGAATTGACTTAGTTGGAAAGATTTAATAAAGAATTGAATCAAGAGATTTTCCCATTCGCAATTCTGTGTTAGAATTCTGCGAATGGGATTTTTTATTCTTAACGAGTATCCTACGGGTAGCGTGCAATCTCTCGTTTGCTATGAACTTCTTCATGTAGTGGAAGATTGTAAAAATGTAGGGTGAGATTATAAATCATCTGAAATAGAGTGTTAAAAAAATGAATTCTTACTTCCAGATTTTAAATCAGCAATAAATGATCCTAAAAACCTATAGCAATACTGTTTTTTTGCAGGATGTCCGATATGCTCCAAAAAAACGGATATAAATCCACTGTCTTGATAAAGACGGTTTTTCTCGTTTGTATTCGGATGAAAAACTCATTCTTTCTTCATCCGCAATGTCTTTATCAATATACACTTCCACATCCCCGTCCTTGTCATTCAAAAAGGCCGAATGGAGATACTCCGCCGGGCTGCAAACCTAATTTCTTATAGAGCATCTCCTCAGAAGCCATCTTAAGCTGCCGGTCATCAACAAGCTCTTTAAAAGCAGCCATATCTAAACGCTTATCTTCATCCATAATCAAAAGGTAGAACTTTGTTTTCTTTTTATTCATCAGGAACAAAGTCTTGGTTCTTACTCCGGGAATTCCCTCTATAAATCTGTCGGCATCCTCCATAGTAATTGCCGCTTCATGTTCTACAAGCTGAACCTCGATATTCTGTTCCTGTAATGTTTCCATAACTTCCTTAAATCCATTCATACAGTTCTCCTTCTTGCGTAATTCCTTATCCAGGCTACAAATGAAAGCCAGAGAGTCCAATAGCAAATCACTGATTTTATTGAATATTTTTTTACTTCCGTACAGCATATTTGTTTTATTGTAGCACAAATAGATTTATAATCCCATATTTCCCTTGCAGACAAAAAAGCTGCTTGCAAAGCAAGCAGCTTTTTAAAAGTCTATATAGGATTACTCAAGAATCTTAACAACTCTTCCGGAACCTACTGTTCTACCACCCTCACGGATAGCGAAACGAAGACCCTCTTCCATAGCGATCGGGTGGATAAGATCAACTTCCATCTCTGTATTATCGCCAGGCATAACCATCTCTACCCCGTTCGGAAGCATGCAGACACCGGTTACGTCAGTAGTTCTGAAATAGAACTGAGGACGATAGTTTGTGAAGAAAGGAGTATGACGTCCACCTTCATCCTTGGTTAACACGTAAACCTGAGCGGTAAACTTCTTGTGGCACTTTACAGAACCCGGCTTACAGATAACCTGTCCTCTTTCAATCTGATCACGGTTGATACCACGAAGAAGAAGACCAACGTTATCACCTGCCATAGCCTCATCAAGCTGCTTACGGAACATCTCGATTCCTGTAATAACAGACTTCTGAGTCTCTTCATTGATACCAACGATTTCAACTTCGTCAGATACATGAAGAACACCACGCTCTACTCTACCGGTTGCAACAGTTCCACGACCTGTGATAGTGAAGATATCCTCAACAGGCATAAGGAACGGCTTATCTGTCTCACGAGCAGGCTCAGGAATGTAAGAATCAACAGCATCCATAAGATCCATGATTCTGTCTCCCCACTCGGACTTCGGATCCTCAAGAGCCTTCAAAGCGGAGCCCTTGATTACAGGAATTTCATCTCCCGGGAACTCATACTCGGTAAGAAGCTCTCTAACTTCCATTTCAACGAGTTCAAGAAGCTCAGGATCGTCAACCATATCGCACTTATTCAAAAATACAACGATAGCAGGAACACCTACCTGACGAGCAAGAAGGATATGCTCTCTGGTCTGTGCCATAACACCATCGGTAGCAGCTACTACAAGGATAGCACCATCCATCTGAGCAGCACCGGTGATCATGTTCTTAACATAGTCAGCGTGGCCCGGGCAGTCAACGTGAGCATAGTGTCTCTTCTCTGTCTCATACTCAACGTGGGAAGTGTTGATGGTAATTCCTCTTTCTCTCTCTTCCGGAGCTTTATCGATATTAGCAAAATCAGTTGCCGTGTTTCCGGCTACACGATCAGCAAGAACCTTGGTAATAGCAGCTGTAAGAGTTGTCTTACCGTGGTCAACGTGTCCGATAGTTCCGATGTTACAGTGTGGTTTGGTTCGCTCAAAATGCGCTTTTGCCATTTCAATACCCTCCTAATAAATGTAATACAACAAAAATCATGCCAAGCACCAACGCATGCATAGCATGCGAATTGCAGTACATCCCAAGTTCCTGAAAACGAACCCAGTATTCATGATTTTATCATCAGTTTATGCATTAAGCAAGCGGTTTTGCTTTATTTCTTTGCCTCGGATAATACCTTCTCTTGGATGTTCTTCGGGCATTTCTCATACTTCTCAAAGAACATGGAATAGTTCGCTCTACCCTGTGTCTTGGAACGAAGGTCGGTTGCATATCCGAACATCTCTGCAAGAGGTACGAAAGCATTAATCTGCTTTCCGGACGGGATATCCTCCATGCTCTCAATCTTACCTCTACGGGAGTTAACGTCACCGATAACATTTCCCATGTACTCTTCCGGAGTAGTAATCTCGACCTTCATAATCGGCTCAAGAAGAATAGGATCCGCTTTCTGCATTGCGTTCTTAAAAGCAATAGAGCCCGCGAATTCGAAAGCACGCTCGTTGGAGTCAACCTCGTGATAAGATCCGTCATAAACATTTGCGTTTACGCCGAGTACAGGATAACCGGCAAGAACACCGGAGTTTGCAGCATCACGGATACCCTTCTCGATAGCAGGAATATATTCCTTCGGGATGGAACCGCCCACAACAGTGGACTGGAACTTGAAGGTCTCTTCTGCATTCGGATCCATCGGTTCAAACTTAACCTTACAGTGTCCGTACATACCGGAACCACCGGACTGGTGAATATACTTTCCTTCCACATCAACGGGCTTAGTAAAGGTCTCTTTGTAAGCAACCTCAGGAGCACCTACATTTGCCTCAACCTTAAACTCACGCAGAAGACGGTCAACAATGATTTCCAAGTGTAACTCACCCATTCCGGAAATAATGGTCTGTCCGGTCTCTTCATTTGTTCTTACACGGAAGGTGGGATCCTCTTCAGCAAGCTTTGCCAAAGCATCACTCATCTTACCTTGAGAAACCTTGGTCTTCGGCTCGATAGCAACGGAGATAACGGGCTCCGGGAACTCCATGGATTCAAGAATAATCGGATGCTGCTCATCACAGATGGTATCTCCTGTAGAAGTAGTCTTAAATCCTACAGCCGCCGCGATATCACCGGAGAAAACCTCATCCAGCTCCTGACGCTTGTTCGCGTGCATCTGGAGAAGACGACCAACTCTTTCCTTCTTGTTCTTTGTAGAATTCAGTACATAAGAACCAGTCTTTAAGGTTCCGGAATATACACGGAAATAAGCGAGCTTACCCACGAAAGGATCCGTCATAATCTTAAATGCAAGCGCAGAGAAAGGTGCGCTGTCGGATGACGGTCTGCTATCCTCTTCCCCGTCCATATCGGTACCCTGAATATCCGGGATATCGGTAGGAGCCGGTAAGAAGTCAATAACCGCATCCAGAAGCTTCTGTACACCTTTGTTACGATATGCAGTACCGCAAAGGCAGGGAATAGCATTTCCTTCGATGGTTCCCTTACGAAGTGCCTTCTTCAGTTCTTCCTCGGTCGGTGTCTCTCCTTCGAGATACTTCTCCATAAGGTCATCATCGAGTTCAGAGATACCTTCTACGAGCTTTTCTCTATACTCTTCTGCAAGATCCTTGTACTCATCCGGTACATCGGTAATCTCAATTACTTCGCCCTTATCATCCTTATAGAAATAAGCTCTCATTTCGAAGAGATCAATTACACCCACAAAAGTATCTTCTCTTCCCATCGGAACCTGGGTGATGATACAGTTCTTACCCAAACGGTCTACGATAGTCTGTACGGAGTGGAAGAAATCCGCTCCCACTACATCCATCTTATTGATGAACGCGATACGCGGTACATGATAGGTATCAGCCTGACGCCATACGTTCTCAGACTGCGGTTCAACTCCGCTCTTCGCATCGAAGACACCCACTGCGCCGTCCAGCACACGGAGAGAACGTTCAACTTCCACTGTGAAGTCTACGTGTCCCGGGGTATCAATGATGTTGATTCTATACTCCGGTGCACCGGGAATCTTCTTGTGTTCTTTCTCCGGCGTCCAGTGACAGGTCGTCGCAGCAGAGGTAATGGTAATACCTCTTTCCTGTTCCTGTGCCATCCAGTCCATGGTAGCACTACCTTCGTGTGTCTCACCGATCTTATGATTTACACCGGTGTAAAAGAGGATACGCTCTGTAAGAGTAGTCTTTCCAGCGTCGATATGTGCCATGATACCAATATTTCTTGTATGCTCAAGGGAATACTGTCTTTCAGCCAATGTCTTTCCTCCTATTAGAATCTGTAATGAGCAAACGCCTTATTAGCCTCAGCCATTCTATGCATTTCCTCTTTACGCTTTACTGCAGCACCCGTATTGTTTGCCGCATCCATAATTTCATTTGCAAGTCTCTCAGCCTGTGTCTTCTCAGAACGCTTTCTGGAGAACTCTGTCAGCCAACGAAGAGCCAAAGTCTGGCGTCTTTCCGGCTTTACTTCCATAGGTACCTGATAAGTTGCTCCTCCAACTCTCTTGCCTTTACCTCGAGTACAGGCATGATGTTGTTCATCGCCTCATCAAATACTTCCAGTGCATCTTTCTCCGCTTTCGCAGTTACTCGCTCAAATGCACCATAAACGATTTTCTGTGCTACGCCCTTTTTTCCATCCAACATGATGGAGTTTACAAGCTTAGTTACAAGCTTGGAATTGTAAATCGGGTCTGCAAGCACGTCTCTGTGTAGAGTATGTCCTTTACGTGGCACGTTACTTCCCTCCTTAAATATTGCATTTAGATCTACGGTACTCTCTTTCGGTTATCCCTCTGAGTTCATGCGGAATTGGACACATCTACTTTATTGAAAAGAAATTGTGACCAAATGCTTCCGTCATAACCATGTCTAAACCATGTTTTACGCTGTCTTTATACGACGCGCTCCTTCAACTACTTAAGCCTTCTTAGCCTTAGGCTTCTTTGCACCGTACTTGGAACGAGCCTGCATACGGTTTGCTACGCCTGCGGTATCCAGTGTTCCACGGATGATATGGTATCTTGTACCGGGTAAATCCTTAACACGGCCACCACGAATCATAACAACAGAGTGCTCCTGAAGATTGTGTCCTTCTCCGGGAATGTAAGAGGTAACTTCAATTCCGTTGGAAAGACGAACTCTGGCGATCTTACGAAGAGCTGAGTTCGGCTTCTTCGGTGTAGCAGTCTTCACTGCTGTACATACACCTCGCTTCTGTGGAGCGCTGTTCGTAGTTGCTCTCTTCTTTAAGGAGTTGAATCCTTTCTGAAGAGCAGGGGCTGTAGACTTCTTCTTGGAAGTTTCTCTGCCCTTTCTAACGAGCTGGTTAAATGTTGGCATTTTGGTCTCCTTTCCTATAATTTTTTCTCTTCTTTATGTGACCACCCTGCTTATAGGAATACATAAAGAAAGACGCGAGAAA